>ERZ780162.9-NODE-9-length-226545-cov-21.301457_pt1 | contig 226545 bp, 212 predicted proteins | sample MGYA00511474_ERZ780162 | MGnify/ENA primary metagenome ERZ780162 (study PRJEB29588, sample SAMEA2143633) | human gut metagenome | biome: human gut; feature: human-associated habitat; material: faeces | place: Denmark | collected 2008/2010 ...
GCGGGATTAAGATCCGTAAAAGTGAAATCGCTTGTTTCGCTTGTGCCTTTAAGCTTGCTTGCGCCGTTTGTAACATCGTAAACATCATATTCCGTTGCGCCGCCAACATCCGCCCAATCAAGCCAAAGCGCTCTGCCGCCGTCCCCTCTGCCGGTTACGGCAAATTCGCCCGGTGCCACAAGCCCTTCAATTTGAGCCGGCTCGCAGAAATCGCTGTAAACACTGCCTTCTTGAAAATATTTCCAGGCACGCACACGCACATAATATTTGTTTGCCGCATCGTGTGTGGATATGTTGTATTCGGTGTTGTATGTTCCGCTTATCCAAGCATAGTTTGTTTTGCTCTTGTCCTTAAAGGTTGGGTCGGTGCTCCACTGAATGTAATATCCGTGGCAAACGGCGTAATCCCAAGTTGCTTTGATTGAATTGTGCCCCGTTGCGGTTAGCTCAAGATTTTGAACCGGCGCAGGTGCGGCGCAAATTCTGTGCGGCAAGCTGCTGTATGTTTTTCTTCCGCAATATGCCCTCACCACAATGTCATATTCCCAAGCTGGGTTAAGATCGGTAAAGGTAAATTCGTTTGTGCTTGCCGTGCCTTTTAATTCGTTTTTGCCGTTTGTTGTGTCGTAAATCTCATATTTTGTTGCGCCGCTTATTGCGCCCCAGGATATTTTTAAAAGCTTGCCGGCATCTCCTCTTGCAGAAGTTGTTATGCCGGAAACCTTAAGATTGTTTGTAAGCGATGCACCCTTAGGCAGATAAGTAAAATTGCAATCCGTGTTGCCGCCGACTCCGCCTACTCTGCCTTTGCTTGAATATTGCCACATATAATAGTTGCCGTTATACGGAGTTTGATTGTTGTAATGCGCAAGCCAAATGTTGTATTTTCTTCCGAGCGAGGCACCGTCTATTTGATCTTCCAAAAAGCTTTTGCTTGCATAAACGCCTGCATCATAGCCTGCGCTTTGAATTTCATTGCAAAACGCTTCTGCATTTGCCGTAAGCGTTGCTTTGTTTACCGCACCGCTGCTCCAAGCATAATCAAGTCTGCCGCGGTCGCCCACTCCGGCAAATTCATAATCATAAAAAACAGGCAAATCAATCGAGTAACTTCTCAGCTTTGCAAGCAGCTTTTGAGCCTCTTGCCTTGCCTCACTTGTGTTTACCGCCTGAGAATACCAATAAACTCCAACGGGAAGCCCGGCGGCTCTTGCTCCGCTGATGTTGTATTCAAAGGCAGTGTCATATCTTGTCGAAAAGCGCTCACGGGAATAGCCGGTGTAGCCAAGGCGAATAATTGCATAATCAATTCCGCTTGCCTTAACTCTTCTCCAGTCTATGTCGCCGTTATGGCTTGAAACATCTATGCCGTTAAAAATTTGGTATCCGCTGAATCTTGATGCGTGTGTGTAGGTTTGGCCGGTGTATGCCGATGTTGAGCTTGCCGCTATTGTTGTAAACGGCATCGCCGCTGCCGTTATCAACGCAAGCAAAATTGCAATTGTCGCTCTTATTGCTTTTTTCACTGTGTTTTTTCACCTTTCTTTTTAAGGCGCAAGATTGCACCGTGCTGTTTTTTTAATTTTTTACAAACCAAATATTTTCATCTACATATTTGCTGCTTATGCCGTTGCAGCTGCCTTTTTTTGTGTGCTGCCAAAGGTCGTAAGAGCCAAGATATGTAACTGCTTTGTTGTAATCCGCCACCCAAATATAGGCGTCTTTGTTTAGTGCGGATGTTTTTATGCTTTTGTTTAAAACGGATGAATTTGCGTAAACACCGCTGAATTTGCCTCGGCGTGAAACTCTGCCGCAAAAGGCATTTATGATTTTTGCCGCCTCGGCAGATGATAAATTTGCATCATAAAGCCTGCCGGTAAGCTCGCCGTTTGAGCCGTGTGCGTATTCAAAATCAATAAAAACCGGCAGCGAAATGTTGTAATTCGCTATTGCTTTAAGTGTAAATTCTGCTTCTTCTCTGGCCTCCTGCTCTGTTGTGGCCTGTGAGTAAAAATAAACACCGGTGCGTATGCCGGCATCTGTTGCGCCCTTTATGTTTTGTTCAAAATTTGCGTCTTGCGTGATTTCTCCCGTACCGTAGCCTCGGTAGCCAACACGGATTATAACAAAATCCGTGTTTTGAGCCACGGTGTTCCAATCAATTTCGCCGTTGTGGGATGAAACATCAATTCCTTTTACGGTTTTTTCGCTTGTTTCAAAAAGAACGGGCTTTTTTGTTGATTCATGAGCACCTGCGATAATTGCGCAAAGTATTCCCGTTATCAAAAGCAGGCAGCAGGTTATAACTGCTGTGCTTTTCTGCCTGCCGCTTGTGGCTTTTCTTTTGCGTGCCTTTACTCGTTGCTTTTTCCGGTTGCTTTTTTTCATTGCTTTCTTATGCTTATTTCACCGCTGCGTAATGTGACTGTTTCTCCGTTTTCTTTTTGAACGGTAAGGCCGCCGGTTTTGTCTATCGAAACTGCGGTTGCTGCGGTTGAAACTCCTTTTTCTATGTAGTTTATCTTGCAGCCTATTATCATGCTGCGGCTGATGTAGTAATCAATAAAATCTTCGTAATTTCCAAGCGAAAGCTCTAAAAGCTCATCCGCCACGGCGGCAATGAGCTCGTTTCGGTTAATGTCTGCATTCAGGCAACCCGCATTTTCAACATCGCTCGGAAAATCCGTTGTGCTTATGTTTATGCCGATTCCTATTATAACGCTTGTAACCGTGCCGCTTTCAAAGTCGGAAACGGCTTCCGTAAGAATGCCGCAGATTTTTCTGCCGTTAACATAAACATCGTTTACCCATTTGATTTTGGGCTTAATATCCGTAAGCCTCTCAATAGCTTTGCACACGGCAACGGATGCCGCCGTTGTGGCAGTAACGGCGTTTTGCAAATCTGCGTTCGGGTGCAGCACAAGGCTCATGTAAATGCCCGTGCCGGCAGGGGAATAAAAGCTTTTGCCCTGCCTGCCTCTGCCTGCCGTTTGGCGGCCTGCCGCAATCAGCATCGGCTCGTTTTCTCCAATGCCGCTTGCAATCATTCTTTTTGCAAGCGAATTTGTGGAATCAACGCTTTCAAGGTATTCTGTTTTAATATTATGCCGCATGGCGGCTTTTATTGCTTCTGTGCTCAGCCCGGCTTGCATTTTTGCAAGCTTGTAGCCTTTGTTGGTAACGCTTTCAATGGTGTGTCCGTCGCTTTGCAGCGCCTTTACGGCTTTCCAAACCGCCGCACGGCTTTTTCCGAATTCTTTTGCAAGCTGTTCGCCGCTGATGTAGCCGTTGCTTTCCGCCAGGCGCTTCAGCACATTTTCCTTTAAGCTCATATCAATCTCTTTTCACGGGGCATTGCCCTAAATAAGTTACCGCACTATTATACAAAAAAACCCTATGACTGTAAAGTCATAGGATGTATTGTTTATATTTGGAAATTATTTTTTTAAATAAAACAAAGCAAATGTTTTAGGGCCGCAGTGCGATGAAATGGTGCAGCCTGCATCAAAATTTAAAATCTCGTTGAATTTGCATTGGCCTTGAGCCATCCCCAGTGCAAATGCGGAAATTTCGCCGGGAACATTTCCGGAATCTGCAATTATAAGTCTTGCCGGGTCTGCTTTTGAAATATCGTTCATGGTGTCGTTAATATATTGGTGGCAAACTGATTCGGTTTTACCCCTGTATTTCTTTATAACATCCATTTTGCCCGTTGTCGGGTCAACGCCGATAACCGGCTTCAGGCCAAGCACATTGGCACCGAATTTCGCAACGGAACTGCATCTGCCGCCTTTGTGAAGATATTCAAGATTGTCAATCACAAAGCTTGAATGAACTTTAGGCACAAGCGCATTTATGCGTGCGGCAATCTTTTTTGCTTCAAAGCCTTTGTCTCTTAAATCGCATGCCTTCAAAACAAGCAGGCCCATACCGGCACAAAGGTTTTTTGAATCCACGCAATAAACATTGTCAAATTCTGATGCCGCAAGGCAGGCGTTTTGATATGTTGATGAAATTGCAGACGATAAGCCTATGTGCACAACGCTGTGCCCCTCATCGCAAGCCGCTTTGAATATTTCATAGTATTGCGCCGGGGTAACGGCGGCCGTTTTCGGCAGCTCGCCCGTCTCTTTAACATGGCGGTAAATATCATTTCTTGTGATTTCAACGCCGTCCTTATAAGAATTGGTGCCAAGTAAAATAGAAAGCGGAATTATTGTTATTTCACGCTCTGTGGCAATCATTTTAGGTAAATCGCAGGTTGAATCCGCTGTGATTAAAACGCTCATTTTCCGCTTCCTTTCTTTTGCCTTTTATTTTGATTATTATATACACCGAATTTATAATTCGGTGTATGTTGTGAGAGGCTATTATAACACAGCCCAAATTAAACTGCAATAAAACCCCTTCATTATAATGCCCTTTTTATAAAAAATTAAGAATTAAAAACTGCCGTTTTTTTATTTTCTCGGATCTTCTGCGGCAAACTCATTGTTTGGCGAAAAGCCAACGCTTCGTGATGCAATGGTCAATTTGCCGTCTGTTGAAAGCGTGATTTGCGTGTAAAGTCTGCCCAAATATTGCGGCTGCTCAGATTCGCTGTAAACTGCATAAATATCCGTAAAAACACGGGGCATGTGCGTTTCTTTGTCTAATTCTATAACGCATGGTGCGGTTGCCATTTTATAAAATGTGCAGTTTTTGCCGTTTGCCTTAGGTGCCGTGGCATACCATACCTTGCTGTTTGGCGAGCTTTTTTGCTGCTTGTTTGCATAGCCTGTTTGCGGATCGTATTCAATAGGCAGATTTTTATAGCTCATTGCAAATTGCACCAAATCGGGCGATGCATCCGGCTGGTTTAAAAATAAGGTAACATATTTGCCGAAATAGTCGCTCCAAATTTGGCTGTTGGTGTAACGAACGTCATATGTTCTGTTTCCGGCTTCGCCGCTTGCCGAAATCACATAAAGGCCGTTTAAGGATTTGTTGTAGGTTTCGTCGGTGTTTTCGTATGCGGTTATTAAGATTTCTTTTGCGCCGTCGTTATTTATGTCTTCATAATAAAGCGTCGGCGTCTTCGAAGTGAAATCGCTTGCCCAGTCTGAATATTCGGTTTCTTGCCCGTCCTGAGAAAGGATTATGTAATCGCCGTCTTTGTAAAGCGCAAGACCACTTTCTTTGATTTCTGCAAGCAAGATTCGCTCTCCCGCTTTTTGCGGCGCGGAATCCTGCTGAGCAACGCGGGTTGATTCCTGCGTTGCCTGCTTTATGGATGGCTGATAAACTTTTGCGTAATATAAGCCGCCGGCAGTGCAAAGAAACACAAGCAGCGCAACTAAAACAGATATTATAATTTTTCCGTGGCTTTTATTTTCCATTTGTTATTCACCGTATTTTTCTTTGTAGTTAAATTTTATTCTCTTGCCGTTTTCAATGTGGTAGCAGTTGCCCGTTGCAAGCGAAAATATGTATTTATCGTGCTTATATGAATCTGAATAAACATCAATGATTTTTACATCCGTTCCGAATTCGTCGAACAGGCGCCTAACCTTTTCTTTACCTCGGCAATTTTCGCCGATAATCATTCCGCTCTTTTTGTTGTGTCGGGTGCATATAAGATAATCAAATCCCGCTCGCTTTGAAATTTCTTCAAGCAGAAAATCCGGTGAAGCGCTTATAACTATGCCCTTGCGCTTCCTTTTTGCAAACCAAGGAAAAAGCTGCTTTTCGTGTTTGTTCCAAAAGCCGCAAACGGCCTTTTGCAGCGGAATAAGCGGCAAAAATATAAAGCAAATCTTTTTGAATTGCGTAAAGCGGATTATTTTTAGCGCCATAAGCAATGCCGCAATTATCATCAGCGGAAATGTTATGATAATCCAGGGATAATGCAGTGTGCAATATGCAATGAAAAGCGAGCCGCTGTCAAACGGCACCAGGGTTTTGTCAAAATCGTAAATATCAAATTCCAAAATCAAACCTTCTCCGCATTAAAATCAAGGGTTATGGTTTTGCCGCTTTCAAATTTGGTAAGCTTAATTCCGGCTGCTTCCAGCATTTTGCGGCTTGCTCTGTTGTTATCCGTGTTTGCATATTTGTCACTCATAAAAATAACTTCTTTGATGCCGGCTTGGATAATTGCTTTGGCACATTCGTTGCAGGGGAAAAGAGCCACATATATGCGTGCACCCTTGATGCCGATGCCGTTTGAATTTAAAATTGCATTAAGCTCAGCGTGGCACACAAAAGGATATTTTGTGTCGTTTGGGTTATCTCCCGTGCGATCCCACGGAAAAGCTTCGTCCGAGCAGCCCCTCGGAAAGCCGTTGTAGCCAACGCTTACTATGCGGTTGTCGTCATTTACTATGCAAGCGCCGACTTGTGTGTTCGGATCCTTGCTGCGCATCGCCGAAAGTAATGCAACACCCATAAAATATTCATCCCAAGAAATATAATCTTCTCTTTTTGCCATATGTGCCTCCTGTGTGTTTACTTTTGCAAGAGCGCCTCCACAAAATCGGAAAGCGCCTCGGTGTTAACCTCTTCAATTTTGCCCTCATCAACAAGGCGGTTGATTTTGGGGTCTATCGGCAACTTTGCAAGCACGGGAAGCCCAAGCTCCTTTGCCGTTTCATCTATTTGTGATTCGCCGAAAACAGCGTGCTTTTTGCCGCAATCGGGGCAAACATAATAGCTCATGTTTTCCACAAGGCCAAGCACCGGAATGTTCATCATCTTTGCCATGTTAACAGCTTTGTTTACAATCATTTTAACAAGATCCTGCGGTGTGGAAACTATAACAGTTCCGCTTACGGGTAAACTTTGAAAAACGGTAAGCGCAACATCGCCGGTTCCCGGCGGCATATCCACAAAAAGATAATCAAGCTCGCCCCAGCGAACATCTGTCCAAAATTGCTTCACAACGCCGCTGATAACGGGCCCTCTCCAAACAACGGGAGAGTTTTCATCTGCAAGCATCATGTTTATGCTCATGATTTTTATTCCGCTTTCGGTAACAAAGGGAAGCAGGCATTCATCGTCCTGCATGGCTTTGCTGTGCACTCCAAAGGATTTAGGCACGGATGGGCCCGTGATGTCCGCATCCAAAACGCCAACCTTAAGCCCGGCTTTTGCGCAGGCTGAGGCAAGCATGCATGCAACCAGGCTTTTTCCTACTCCGCCTTTGCCGCTTACAATGCCAATAACATTTTTGATGTTTGAATATTTGTTCATCGGCTTTTGCAGGCTCTGCGGTTTTCTGTCGCCGCAGTTCTGCGAGCAGGTTGAACAATCGTGTGTGCATTCGCTCATATTAAAAATACCTCTTGCTGTTTTTGCTGCCTTTCATAAATGCGGCGCTGCACAAGCATGGCGGGTTACCGTGCTTTATGTGCTGCCGTTTTCTTACGCAGCATAAATTTCTATATTATTACAATTATAAACCAAAGCCGTGTAAAAATAAACTCTTTTTTGATAATAGCCCTAAATCAAACACAAATCACAATATTATTGGCGAAATTAAAGCCATTTTCGCCGCAAATCAATAGTTTCTGATAAGGGAAACAACCTTGCCGAGCAACACCAGCTCGTCAACTATTATCGGCTCGTAATCGTCGTTTTCCGGTTGAAGGCGGAAATGCCCCTTTTCTTTATAGTATCTTTTAACGGTTGCTTCATCGCCGATAAGAGCCACAACAATGTCGCCGTTGTTTGCAACAGGTGTTTTTTGCACAATGATAATATCGCCGCTCTCAATATGGGCGTTTATCATTGAATCACCCTTAACATGAAGCGCAAAAAATTCTCCGCCCTTATTCAGCGCCACGGGAATATATTCCTCAATCATCTCCTGCGCCAAAATCGGCACACCTGCCGCAACCGTGCCTAAAAGGGGAACGGGTGTGGTTTTCATGTTGCTGCCGCTGAGCCTGATTGTGCGCTTCAGGTTAGGGTCTCTTTCAATATAGCCTGCCTGCTCAAGCGCATTTAAGTTGTATTGCACGGAGGAAGTGGAGCGAAGCCCCACAGCCTCTCCGATTTCTCTGACCGAAGGCGCAACGCCGCGCTCGCCGATTGTGTCTTTTATAAATTCAAGCACTGCCTTTTGGGTTTTATTTATTTCTTTCATATATATCACATCTTTTAAATTATAATAATAACAATCATATAATAACATCGGTGTCGAAATTTGTCAAACATATGTGCTAATTTCGGGGCTGTAAAAAAAGTCTTTCGTTTTCGTGAAAAAAAGTGTTGACAAATGGAAGTTTATATAATATAATCTACCTTGCTTGTAACAGAGCTTTGTCAAATGGCTTTATAGCTCAGTTGGCTAGAGCATGCGGTTCATACCCGCAGTGTCACTGGTTCGAATCCAGTTAAAGCCACCAATGGCCCGGTGGTCAAGCGGTTAAGACACCGCCCTTTCACGGCGGTAACACGAGTTCGATTCTCGTCCGGGTCACCAAATAAACCGTACTGATTTTCAGTGCGGTTTTTTTCTTTTGTTGGTTGTTTTGTTTTTTGTTTTGTCAGGCCGATTGCGTGTTTCATGTAACGGCGCTTTTTAGGCCGCTTTGCGGATTTTTGAATTTTCCGCAAAGGCAAAAACATTTTTTGGAGGGTGCAATGAAAATTCACGTTGTTTTCACCGGCGGCACAATCGGCAGCACGGCCTCGGGCGGTGTTATTTCACCTGCGGATTCTTCAAAATCCGTGCTTTTGCAAAATTATTCGTCAATTCACGGTAATGATGTTTCGTTTGAAATTGTTTCGCCGTATTTTGCACTCAGCGAAAATTTATGTTCCGATAATTTAAATATGCTCATTTCCTGTGTGCGTGAAATTGCCGAAAACGGCGGCGAAAAAATCATTGTTTGCCACGGCACGGATACTTTGCAGTTTTCTGCCGCAGCTCTTGCATATGCTTTTGCAGGCAAAGCCGTTTCCGTTGTGCTTGTAAGTGCGGATCATCCTCTCGGTGATTCACGGTCAAACGGATTTGAAAATTTTAACGGTGCTGTGCGGTTTCTTAAAAGCAGCAATGCTCCCGGTGTGCGTGTTTCCTATAAAAACATCGGCAATGAATGTGCCGAAATTCTTGATGCGGAGCACCTGTTAACTTATCCCGAGGGCAGCGCATTCCTTGCGGAAAAAGGTTATTTTGCATTAAATCATAATGAAAATTTCGGCAAAAACAAAGCTTCGAAAAAATGTAAAAATGATGCTTTTGCCGTTGGTGAAAGCAGTGCAAAAGCTGCTTCGCTTGCGGATTTCGGAATAGGTAAGGTTGAATTTTCGCAGCGATCCGGTGTGCTTGCCCTGCAATGTGTTCCGGGCTGTGATTACTGCTTTGATTTGGCAGGCAAAAAGGCTGTTGTTATTCGCCCCTATCACAGCGGAACTTTAAACACCGCAAGCTTGGATTTTCAGAAATTCTGTGCCGACTGCAAGGAAAAAAACATTCCCGTTTTTGCGGTTTCTGTTCCGGCGGGCGATATTTACGAAAGCTCCTGCGCTTTTGATTCTCTCGGAATAATCCCGCTTGATTTAACCTTTTCAAATGCATATATCAGGGCTTGGCTTGCGCCGTTTAAAGGCAAAGCCCTTGCTCGTTTTATGCAGGCGGATATAGCACTTTAATCGCAGCGCCTTCGGCTTTTTTGCCCAAGGCGCTTTGGTTTTGATTAAGATTGACAAAAATATAACAAATGTGTTGCCCATATCTGTTGAAAAATATGTATTGATTTTAGTGATTAACTAATTTATAATAAATTCGTGGAAAATAAGAACACTTTTCTTATAATATTAAATGAGAGGTAATCATAATGAATGCTTTGAACAAAAAAACAATCGAAGATATCGATGTAGCAGGCAAAAAGGTTCTTGTTCGCTGCGATTTCAATGTTCCGCTTAAGGATGGCGAAATCACAAACGATAAAAGAATTGTTGCCGCACTTCCAACAATTAAATATCTTATCGCACAAGGTGCAAAGGTTATCCTTTGCTCTCATCTCGGCAGACCGAAGGGTGAATATAAGCCCGAATTCAGCCTTGCTCCCGTAGCTAAAAGGCTCACCGAGTACCTTGGCCAGGATGTTAAGCTTGCAGAAGATGAAAATGTTGTAGGCGATAATGCAAAGAAAATGGCTGCAGAGCTTAAAGACGGCGAAGTTATGCTTCTTGAAAATGTTCGCTTCAGAAAAGAAGAAACAAAGAATGAAGAGAATTTCTCCAAAGAGCTTGCTTCTCTTGCAGAAGTTTTCGTAAACGATGCTTTCGGCACAGCTCACAGAGCACATTGCTCCACAACAGGCGTTGCGGCTTATCTTCCTGCTGTTTGCGGCTATCTTATTCAAAAGGAAATCACCTTTATGGGCGGTGCGCTTGCAAATCCCAAGCGTCCCCTCGTTGCAATTCTCGGCGGCGCAAAGGTTTCCGATAAAATCGGCGTAATCACAAATCTTCTTGATAAGTGCGACACACTTATCGTAGGCGGCGGCATGGCTTACACCTTTATGAAAGCTCTCGGTCACCACATCGGCACATCTCTTCTTGAAGAAGATCAGGTTGAAAACGCCGGCCAAATGATGAAGGATGCAGAGGCTAAGGGAGTTAAATTCCTTATTCCTGTTGATAACAAGGTTGGCAAGGAATATGATGAACACACAGAGGCTATGATTGTAAACAGCGATGAGATTCCCGATGGCTGGATGGGTCTTGATATCGGCCCCAAAACTCAGATCCTTTTTGCAGATGCAATTAAGGGCGCAGGCACCGTTATTTGGAACGGCCCCATGGGCGTTTCGGAATGGGACAACTTTGCGGCAGGCACAATCGCAGTTGCAAAGGCTGTTGCAGATTCAGGCGCAATTTCAATCGTTGGCGGCGGTGACTCGGTTGCAGCAGTAACAAAGCTTGGCTTCAGCGATAAGATGAGCCATATTTCCACCGGCGGCGGCGCTTCTCTTGAATTCCTTGAGGGCAAAGAGCTTCCCGGCATTGCCGCTCTTATGGATAAAGACTAAAATTCTTTTATAAAAGAGGTAGTATATTAATGAATAAAGCAGTTAGAAAAGCAGTTATCGCAGGTAACTGGAAAATGAATAACACTCCTGCGCAAACAACAGCCCTTATCAACGAAATGAAGCCGCTTGTTGCAGATGCGGATTGCGGCGTTGTTTTGTGCGTTCCTTTTGTTGATGTTCCGGCAGCGGTTGAGGCTGCCAAAGGCTCAAACATTAAAATCGGCGCTGAAAATGTTCATTTTAAAGACAGCGGCGCTTACACCGGCGAAGTAAGTGCAGATATGCTTAATGAGCTTGGTGTTGAATATGTTGTAATCGGCCACAGCGAAAGAAGAACTTATTTCGGCGAAACAGATCAAACCGTTAATCTTCGCACGCTCAAGGCTCTTGAAAAAGGCTTAAAGCCCATCGTTTGCGTTGGCGAAACTCTTGAGCAAAGAGAGCTTGGCTACACAGAAACTCTTTTGAAATATCAAACGAAAATGGCTCTCACAAATGTAAGCGTAGAGCAGCTTAAAGATGTTATCATCGCTTATGAGCCCGTTTGGGCAATCGGCACGGGCGTAACAGCCACAGCAGATCAGGCAAATGAAGGCAACGGCTATGTTCGTGCAGCTATTGCAGAGGCATACGGCGATGCAGCTGCTCAGTCCGTAACAATTCAATACGGCGGCTCAATGAATGCAAAAAATGCTGAGGAGCTTCTTGCAAAAGAAAATGTAGACGGCGGCCTTATCGGCGGTGCGTCACTCAAGGCTCAGGATTTTTCCGTTATTGTTAAAGCGGCAAGCAAATAAGTCTGAAAAGCCTTCCCTTCGGAAGGCTTTTTTAAATAAAATATCACAGGAGGGTTTTTTATGAAAAAACCGGTTGTTTTATGTATTATGGACGGTTTCGGTAAAAGCGATTCCGTTAAAGGAAATGCAATTGCAATGGCAAAAAAGCCAAATCTTGATAAACTTATGGCAGAATGCCCGATGACTTATATCGGCGCTTCGGGCCTTGATGTAGGTTTGCCGGACGGCCAAATGGGTAACAGCGAGGTAGGCCACACAAATATCGGCGCAGGCAGAATAGTTTATCAGCCTCTCACAAGAATCACAAAAGCTTTTCAAGACGGCGAGGCTTATAATAACAAGGCTCTTTTAGATGCCGTAAGCAATGCAAATTCCGGCAAGGCACTTCATCTTATCGGCCTTGTTTCTCCGGGCGGCGTTCACAGCCACATAGATCATCTTTACGGCTTGCTTGAAATGGCCGAAAAGCACGGAGTGGAAAATGTTTATGTTCATGCAATTTTGGACGGCCGTGATGTTCCCCCTGCATCGGCAGTAGAGGATCTTAAAGCTCTTCAGGCTAAAATGAATGAAATCGGCGTTGGCAAAATCGCTTCTGTAATGGGCAGATTTTATGCTATGGACCGTGATAATATTTGGGACAGAGTTGAAAAAGCTTATGCTGCAATGGTTTATCGTGAGGGCGTTCAGGCAGATGATGTTGTTGCTGCCGTAGAGGCTTCTTATGAAACCGTTGATGAGGACGGTAAGCATCTTACAGATGAATTTGTGCTTCCAACCGTTATCGGCGGCGCAGAAGGTGCTGTTTCAGAGGGCGACAGTGTTATCTTCTTTAACTTCCGCCCCGACCGTGCAAGAGAAATCACACGCACCTTTGTTGATCCCGATTTCAAAGGCTTTGAAAGAAAGAAAGGCTTTTTCAAGCTTGTTTATGTTTGCATGACTCAGTATGATGAGGAAATGCCGAATGTTGAGGTTGCATTCCCTCCCGAAACTCTTAAAAACACCTTTGGCGAATATATTTCCTCTCTTGGCAAAACTCAGCTTCGCATTGCCGAAACTCAGAAATATGCCCATGTAACCTTCTTCTTCAACGGCGGTGAGGAAAAGCAATATCCGGGTGAGGACAGAATTCTTGTTGATTCTCCTAAGATTTCAACCTTTGATCTTATGCCCGAAATGAGCGCACCTGAGGTTTCGGAAAAGCTTAATGCGGCCGTAAGAAGCGGTAAATATGATGCAGTTATCGTAAACTTTGCAAACTGCGATATGGTTGGCCACACGGGAATTATTCCCGCTGCAATCAAGGCTGTTGAAACCGTTGATGCTTGCGTCGGCTCTCTTGCAGAGGCCGTTAAGGAAATGGGCGGCGTGCTTTTTGTTACCGCAGACCATGGCAATGCAGATAAAATGATTGATGAAAACGGCGAGCCTTTCACTGCTCACACCACGAATCCCGTGCCTTTCATTGTTGTTAATTATCCCTGCAAGGTTCGTGATGGCGGCAGGCTTTGCGATATTGCTCCCACAATGCTTAAGGTTATGGGGCTTGATCAGCCGGCAGAGATGACCGGAAAATCAATTATTCTTTAATTTGCGGTTTGTAAGGCGAAATATATGAGGAATGCATACGGCGAATATTTATACGCCGCTTGCAGACAAATTTGTTTGGATTTGCCGAAAAAACTTCAAAATTTACAATGAAATATAAAAATACAAATTTATATGTGTTCAGATTTTTTTCGCTTTGTGGTAATATTCCCTTGGGGTGTTAAATATGAGAAAAATTGATAAGCAGGCAATATTAGGCCTGCGCATTATGCAAAGAAGAAAGCAGCTTGGCATCAACCAAAGCGAATTGGCAGAGCAAATCGGGCTCAGCGAACATCAGATTTCAAATATTGAAACCGGACGCAGCTATCCCAGAATGAAAAGCTTTATCAAAATTTGCGAAATTCTTGAGGCCAATGCGGATTATTTCATCTCCGGCTCAATGAAAGATGAGGTAGATCAAAATATTATTGATATGGTAACCTCGTGCACACCGGAAGAGCAGCAGGTGATTTGGAAATTGCTTGATGCATATATTCATCGCGAAGACGATACAAGAATATAATTCGTTTATTTCTTCAAAAAAAAGAAAAAGCTCGCTTAATGCGGGCTTTTTTTATGCCCGAAACCTGCCTTGCAAAAAAATGCCATGCTTCAAAAAAGAAAAGCCAAAGGGCAAGATGTTTTCGGGCACCGAAAATAAATTAAACCGTTATTTCTTGTGTGATCACAAATACTGTGATATACTGTTAGCCGAGGTATGAATATGAAAATTAAAGATGTTGAATTCAAAGGCAGGGCTTTTTTGGCGCCCATGGCAGGTGTTGCAGACAAAGCGTTTAGAGAAGTTTGCGCATCATTCGGAGCGGCTTATACCGTAACGGAAATGGTAAGCGCAAAGGGCCTTGTAATGGGCGATAAGAAAAGTGCGGCTCTTTTAACTCTCGGCAGGGAAGAAGGCATCGCAGGTGCTCAGATTTTCGGCGATGATCCTGCCGTTATGGCACGGGCAGCCGTTAAATGCCTTGAATATAAGCCAAATATATTAGATATAAATATGGGCTGCCCCGCACCCAAGGTTGCAAATAACGGCGGCGGAGCAAGCCTTATGAAAAACCCGCGCCTTGCGGGCGAAATCGTTCGTGCGGTAAGCGATGCCGTTGATATTCCCGTAACGGTTAAAATTCGCAAGGGCTGGGATGATGATTCCGTAAATGCCGTTGAAATGGCGCAAATTGCAGAGCAAAACGGTGCAGCGGCAATTGCCGTTCACGGGCGCACCCGTGTGCAAATGTACAGCGGCACGGTTGATTATGATGTTATCCGCCGTGTTAAACAGGCGGTTTCCGTTCCCGTTATCGGAAACGGTGATATTGTTGATGAGGCATCTGCCGCAAAAATGGCAGAGCTTACGGATTGTGATGCCGTTATGATCGGCAGGGGAGCCATGGGAAATCCTTGGTTGTTTCGCCGTGTGAATGCATATTTTGACGAATGCAGGATAATTCCGCCACCAAGCTTGGAAGAGCGTATTCGTGTTATGCTTATGCATATTCAAAAAATGATAGATTATAAGGGCGAAAGCATTGCAATGAGAGAGGCACGCCGCCATGCTGCTTATTATACCAAAGGGCTTAGGGGCGGCGCAAAATTCCGTGCCGAAATGAGTTCGCTTGAAAGCTTTGAGCAGCTTTGCGAAATCACATACAGAATAGTAAAGGAAAATCAATGATGGTTTTAAAAAATGTGTGCTTTTATAATGAGCTTTTTAAAAAAGAGGTTGCCGATATAGAAATTGAAAGCGGCAAAATTAAAGCAATCGGCGTTATTGATGCACCGGGGCGTGATATGAGCGGCATGGTGGCATTGCCGGGATTTGTTGATATTCATATTCACGGCGCGGCAGGCGGTGATGCCTCGGATGCAGATAAGGCGGGGCTGGATAAAATGAGCGCCTATCTTGCAAAGCACGGCGTAACCTCCTTTTGCCCCACTTCAATGACTCTCGGCAGGCAAGTGCTTTGTGATATTGTAAGCGTTGTTAAAGATTACAAGGGTAAAGAAGCCGGTGCCAAGGTTGCGGGAATAAATCTTGAGGGCCCGTTTATAGCAATGAGCAAAAAAGGTGCACAAAATCCCGAATTTGTTCGCCCCGGCACTGTTGAGGAATTTAACGAGCTTTTTGAAAAAAGCGGGGGCTTGGTTAAGCTTATAACAATTGCGCCGGAGGCATTTGAAAGCTCGGATTTTATCCGCCGTGTGTCTGAAAAATGCACCGTTTCAATCGGTCATTCGGCTGCAAATGCGGCTCAGGCTCAAGCGGCGTTTGATTTGGGCGCAAGCCATGCAACGCATCTTTATAACGCAATGACTCCTATGCAGCACCGTGAGGCGGGAATAGCCGGCACGGCTCTTGATAATGAAAATGTTTTTTGCGAATTGATTTGTGACGGCGGCCATATTTGCCCTGCCGTTCTCAGAAACACTTTTAAAATCCTCGGCAAAAACAGGGCGTGCGTTATATCCGATTCAATGCGTGCCGCCGGCCTCGGCGCAGGCGAATATGAGCTTGGCGGCCAGCCCGTTTTTGTGCATAAGGGCGGCAAATATGCCGTGCTTGAGGATGGCACGATTGCAGCTTCAATCAGCAATGTTTTTGATGAATTTAAAAATCTGCTTTCATTCGGAATTGATTTTGAAACGGCGCTTCGCAGCTGCACCTTGAATCCGGCAACGGCAATCGGAATGGGCAATGAAATCGGCTCAATTGCAGTCGGCAAGGCGGCAGATTTTGTGTTTGTCGGCGATAATCTTGAAATTAAGGAAGTTTATATAAATGGAACACTCGCTTAATGTGGCTTTGATAGAGCCTGAAATACCGCAAAACACCGGCAATATTGCACGCACCTGCGCCGCCACGGGCGCAAGGCTTCACCTTGTGGGGCCAATGGGCTTTCAAATAACCGAAAGGCGTGTTCGCCGTGCGGGGCTTGATTATTGGGATAAGCTTGATATAACTTACTATGATGATATAGATGATTTTTTTGAAAAAAACAAAGGCGCCCGTTTTTTCTATTTCACCACAAAGGCAGAGCAGGCACACACTCAGGTTTCATATCCGAATGATTGTTTTCTTGTTTTCGGAAAGGAATCAAAGGGCTTGCCCGAACCGCTGCTTAAAGAGAACCACGACAGTTGTGTGCGAATTCCTATGCGTGGAATAATTCGCAGCCTCAATTTAAGCAACAGTGTTGCCGTCGGTGTTTATGAAGTTCTGCGCCAATGGAATTATCCTCAGCTTTCTTCAAAAGGGCAGCTTCATGATTTAAAATGGTAGGCGTCAAAATAAATTTATCGCAGGAGGTATTACACCTTTAGGCTGTTATACAAAAAAATAAAAGCTGCAAACTATTCATTGGTTTGCAGCTTTTTTGTGCCATTATAAATTTTCTGCTTGGTGAGCCTGCCGTTAAATCCGATTTGTGTGAGGTTTAAAAATTATTTGGATTTTTTCTTGCGTACCATTTTTGTGCACACTCCCGTAAGAACGGCGGCAATAATAACGGCGCCGATTGCGCATGGCACGGCAACTCTTACGGCAGGCGGCAGATAGCCTTTTTCGGGCTTTGGAAATTCTTCCGGCAGCTCATAAAGCGTTGCGCCGTTGTTGGTGCCGTAGGCAATTCTGATAACGTTAACACTGTATTTGCCGGTGTTTACCGTAACGGTTTCTCCGTTTACGGCAAGATTTTCGCATTGCGGCGAAATGTAATTTGCCTTGCCTATTTCATTGCAGGCAGATTTGTAATTTGCGGATATATATTGGTTTGATGCGGCATTCAGGCTGCCGAATCCGCTTAAATTCAAATTAACCGTTTGCGCCTTGCCGCTTGAATTTATAAGCTTAATGTAGATTGCCTGCTCCTGCTCGTTTATTGTAACGGATTGTGCAAGCTCGCTTACCGGCGTTTCCCGTGCAAAGGCTGCGTCAATATATTTTGTGCCGATGTTGTTTGAAAAAAGCAATTGAGTATAATATGACGGAGTCAGCACCGTGCTTTGTGAATCAAACCAAATCATGTTAACATCCCAGTTTTGCGAATTGATTTTTGCAAATGTCGGTGCATATGATGCCATCGCCACAACATCGCTGTTGCGCTCAAATCCCGTCATATATGCGGCCTCTTCCAAAGCTTCTGCCATGTTGCTTTTTGTTTGAATGGTGCCTATTTTGCTTGCTTTTGCGGCATATTCGCCAACGAAAACCTTTGCGCCGCTGCGGTCATAGCCATCGTATCTGTTGTTTATTTCATACATATAGTTGCGGTCGGTGTAATAATGCTCGTCTATGTAGCAATCACGGTATTTGCCGTTAACGGTGCTTTGCGCCGTGTCAAAATCCTTGCCGCCAAGCCAAGTTCCCGCCGTTGTAATAATGGTTATGTTTGGGTATTTAGCCTTAATGGCTTTGTAAATCGCATCAAAATTGCGCCAGTAAACCTCGCCCCAATTTTCGTTTCCTATTCCTATGTATTTAAGATTATATGGCTCCGAATGGCCGTTTGCCGCTCTTACGGCGCCCCAATAGGTTATGGTGGAATCTCCGTTTGCGTATTCTATTAAATCAAGAATGTCCTGCACATAATTTTGCCAGTCATGTGTGCCCGGTGTTAATGCAATTGTTTCAAGATATTTGTCAAAATCAGATTCACTCGTGTATCCAAGCGCCTCAACCTCTTTTATGCGGTTGTCTAATGAGGCAGCATCGTTTTTATCAAAATTGCGCTCTGTTATCAGGTAATTGCGAAATTCTTCATCGCTCATGCTCAGCCTTTTAAGTGCATCAACATTTATATCGTATCCGTTTCTGCCCTGGCAGGTTATTCCGGCACTCAGGCACGGAACGGGCTCTGCGCCCAAATCGCTACAAAGATTAAAATATTCGCCGTAACCAAGTGAGTTTGAATTTATGTAATAATCGCCGGCTTCGTCATTGCGCCATATGTTGCAGCCTTGGCGGCGGCTTTCAAGCGGGCCTATTGTGTCTTTCCAATTGTAAAGATTATCAAGCGAATCGCCCTCGCAAAAACAGCCGCCCGGAAATCTTATGAATGCAGGGTTAAGCTCCTTAAGAGCATTCACCAAATCACTGCGCAGCGTGGTGTATTTCCATTTGCTGTTTCCGTATCCGTAAGAGCTTTGCGGAATAAGCTGCACAAAATCAATGCAAAGTGTGCCTGTGCCGTTAAATTCAATGGCAAGGCCTCCGTCCTCCGTGGCGGCGGATTCAAGCTCTGCTTCAAATTTGCGCCAGCTTTCGCTGTTTGAAATGTCAATTTCCGTTTGGTGCGATTTGTTGCTCGGCGAATCAAGGTAAATTCGCACCGTGCCGCTGAAATCAACATTTTTCACATACATTGAAAAATCATATTTTTCGCCTTTTTTAAAGCCCATATCTGCCGTGGCTTGTGATTTTTTGTTTGGTTCATATGTTTTGTAGCTCCAATTTTCAACACAGCCCAAATTAGTAACGGTGCTTTTGCCGGAAATCGTAAGCTTTTCATAGCTTGGGTTGTTTTTATTGAGCGGATTTTCTTTTGAAACCGTGTGCGAAATGTTTGAAAATTCCCAATATGCTTCGTTAAGCTGCGGGTTTTCCTCTGCCGTGTCGTTATATTCAAAGCTGTTGTTGTAAACCAAGTTTGAAACTAAGCCGCCGTCGCCTGCCTTGGAAATATCTTCAATAAAGGCGCCGTAAAGCATTGGCGAAACCTCGTGGCCGATTTTGTCTGCCGATATGTTAAGTTCGGCTGCCTCTGCCGCAAACGCCGGGGATGCGCTTGCCGCAATTATTGCCGCCGATAATATGGCGGATAATATTTTTTTCATAACGAAAATACCTCATTAAGATATTTGCGCCGTGCTTGCAATGCCATAAAACGGCGCAGATTTATGCTATAATGGTATCATATTGCAGGGCTTATGTCAAAAAAAGAAATATTACAATTTCTGAAAAAAACTATTGCAAATTAGGGCAAAGTATGCGATAATATCAAATGCAACATCGAGGTGTGGCTCAGTTTGGTAGAGCACCACGTTCGGGACGTGGGGGTCGCAAGTTCGAATCTTGTCACCTCGACCAAAAAAGCAGGTTTTTTAACCTGCTTTTATTTTATGCCCAAATGCCATCAAGAGCCATGTTTATAAACAATGCTTTCGGCAGTTTTTTTACTTTTTAAAACCGATGAATATTCCGGAACCTTAAAATCATCCGATGAGGGTGAGGTGTTTTGGACAAAACTCGAAACATTAAAAACTATGAATCTTGCCGCAAGTTTTGATAAAATGATTGATGTGTTTTGCGATGATAATATTCAAGAATACATACAGCTGAAAGGCAACGATAAATGGATTGATATATTTAAATAAAAATCAAGGCACAGCCTACGGAATTTTCTTGTAAGCTGTGCCTTTTTATTGCCGGTTTAATTTGTTTTATTGAGATGAAATCTCTATATCGGAAAAATGAACTTCATATGATGCTCCCGAAGGGAAATATACTTCGTGAGAAAAGCAGTTATCATCAACAATATCAAATTCATCTATTCCGAAATCATTGTTCTCAATATATTCAAAATGTTCGGAATTGAAATTTGATTTAAAAGTGCTGACGGAATAATATATGATGGATTTTTTTATATTTTTAAAATCATCAAACAGGCTTACAATCACCGTGGTGCTTCCGTTAAAAAAATCCGCCTTAATCGATGTCAGCTTCCAATCGTCGAAGCCGTGATTGGAAAAATATTCTTTTATGAATTTTTCAGGCAACCTGCTTTTTATTTTTGTTGAAAAATATTCGTCATATTCTTTGATTTTTTTTTCAAATTCCGAGTCTTTAGCGGAGTCTTCGCCGAAATTTAAATAATCTTCGGGATTTAAAAATTTCATAAAATAAAATCGCTTCCTTTAAGCGGGTGAGAATAATTCGCCTCTGATCTTCGTAAAACAGGGCGGCAAATCCTATTCCTTTATTAAATCTGCAAAGGCTATTCCGGGCACGGCTTTTATGAAATCCTCTGTTTTCATAATAACCTGCCTGCCCACTTTGCCGGCGGAAAACATAATCGTTTCGCCGTCGAGGGCAGAGGAATGAGCCACGGTTTTGAACTGCTTTTTCATGCCGATGGGCGAGCAACCGCCGTGCACATAGCCCGTAAGCGGCAAAAGCTCTTTTTGCGGAATCATTTCCACGCTTTTTTCGCCAACTGCTTTTGCGCACTTTTTTAAATCAAGCTCCTCTTTAACGGGAATCATGAAAACATAATGTTGCTTTGATTTTGAAACCGTTACAAGCGTTTTGAAAACCGTTTCGGGATCTTCGCCCAGCAGTGCCGCAATCTCGGCTCCCGAAAGCGTTGCATCCGGCTCATATTCACGGTGTTCATATTTAATTTTGGCACGGTCAAGCGTGCGCATAACATTTGTTTTATCTTCTTTTTTGCCCATTTTATAGCCCCTTCGGCTGAATCCGTTTTAATTTTTGCCTTAAACGGCAGCGTGGTTTTCCGCAAAACAGAGAATAGGTTTATTCATCATCGTCTGCGGGCTCTGCCTCCGGCGGAGTTGCCGTTTGCTCTTTTGCGGCACCTGCCATAAATTCTTTAACGGCTGCTGCTTTTTGCTTTCCTTGCGCATAACCAAGCTGATAAATACGCTCAAGCTTTGTTAAATTCCGCTCCATTGTGCCGCAGCCCAAATCGACTGCAGGCGCAATAACAAAGCAGTTGCCGGCTTTTTCTTCGGCAGCCACATATGCCTTTTGAGCGTTATACATTTTGTCTCTTGCAAGCAGTGCATCGGCAATTTTAGGATATTGCCTAAGCATTTTGTGCACTGCCTTTTCCTGATCTATATGGTGCTTAACATAATCTTTATCCTGCGTTAAAATCACAACCGCTTTGTTGCATCCGTCATCAAAAGCTTTTTTCAGCGGAATTGAATCGCCGATTCCGCCGTCAAAATAAGTGTCTGCACCAATTTGAACGCCCCTTGTGGCAATCGGCAAAGCGCAGCTTGCTTTAAGTGGCAGGCAGCCTCTTTGGCGCAGGTTTTTCGGATAAAGATATTCGGTTTTGCCCGTATATGCATTTATTGCGGCAACGCAAAGAGTTGTGCCGCAGGATTCAAATTGCTCTTGGTTGAGCGGCATAATATCATAAGAAAGCTCGTTGAAAATCCAATCCAAATTAAGCATCGGTTTTCTTTTAAACAGATTGCCGAGGCTCATATATCTTTTGTCGTTGCAGTAGTTTATGATTATATCATGCTGTCGTCGCAGATTTTTGCCCATATATGAAGCGGCATTGCATGAACCTGCAGACACGCCGATTATGTACGGAAATTCAATTCCGGCTTCAATAAAAGCATCAAGCACGCCGCTGGTATAAATCGAACGGTTGCCACCGCCCTCCAAAACAAGGCCGCATGAATAATTGCCCTTCATAAAATTGCCTGCCTTTCCGGCTGCCTGTTTCAAAATGCGCCACGCCGCAGCCTTAGCAGGCGCATAGAATAACAAAAAAGCAGTACACTCAGTACTGCTTCTTAGCGTTTAATTTATTTAGATGCCTTTTTAGCAGCTTTTTTCTTTTTGGGAGCTGCTTCTTCTTTTGCCTCTTCTGCAGGAGCTTCTTCTTTTGCAGCATTCTTATCAACTTCGATTATTTCAAGATCATTGTCGCACTCAAAGAAATCATCATCGTTAAAATATTCAGGCTCTTTTTTGTCTGTAAGCTTTTGAATAGCAAGATAAATTGCAGCAATAACACCTGCAATTGCAACGATTCCGCCTATGATTTTAAATATCTTTTTTATTTTCATTGGAAATACCCCCTAATGTATTTGTTTAATTATCTTCATTATATATTCATTGCAAACCAAAGTCAAGAAATAATAATTTAACAAATAATTAAATTATGTAAGATTTTTCTTTGCCAAACGGCATTTTTGCGTCTTGAGCGGCTTGCTTTTTCTTGGCAGGCCGATTTGGATTTATCTGCCGCCTGCTCTTGATTTGCCGGGTTTAGGCACCTCGTTTTCTTTTTGCAGCACATTGTATATTTCGCTCAGTGAGGCAATTTCATAATCCGTTTTTATTTCTGTTGTGTTTGGAATGCGGCAAGGATTGTAATAGCAGCATTTTATGCCGGCGCCGTTTCCGCCTTTCATATCGCTTGTCAGCGAATCGCCTATTATCATTATTTCGCTTTTTTTGCAGTTTGCGGCTTTCAAAACAGGCTCAAAAAATTTTAGGCTCGGTTTTTCAAAGCCTATTTCGTCTGATATGAAAATGCCCTTAAATAATTTGTCCAGCCCTGATTTCTTCAGCCGTTCGGTCTGCACCTTTAAGGCTCCGTTTGTAACACAGTATAAATCATATTTCGTTGCCAAATCGGCGCATATTTCATCGGCGTTTTCAATGTATGCCGTTGTGCTCGGAACGGAGCTTTCATAAAATTCGTTGATTTCATCGGCAAGTGACGTGTCACAGCCGAGAAATTTTAAAAATTCAACAAATCTCAGGTGCATAACCTCGCTTTTGCCGATTTCGCCGCGTTCAAGCATTTCCCAATGCTTTAAGTTTATCTCTGAATATTTTTGCACCTTGTCGTCTGAAAATTCGCCAAGCTCAAATTTGGCAAAAACTTTTTTTATTGCGTTTTTCTCTGCCTGCAAAAAATCAAGCAAGGTGCCGTCTATGTCAAAAAGTATTGCTTTAATCATCTTATTTTGTATTCCTTTATTTTGCTTTTTGTTTCTTTGCTCACCCGGTATGAATCGCAGATTTTTTGAATGGTTTTGTTTTGCACATCCGAATCAAGATTGCGGCTTTGCAAAATCGGCATCACTTTGCTTTCGTATTTGATAAATGCAATGCTAAGTGCCCATGCAAGCGCCGTGTTTATGTAGTATTCGCCGCTTTTTGTGCTCAGATAAATTTCCAAAACACGGTCTGTATATTCGTCGTCAAGATAATAATCCATCAGCGCCACAATCGCAAAGCGTGTGGCAAATTCGCCTTTTCCCAAAAACGAACATATGAAATCAAAATATTCATCTTTGCTTTTTCCTATGAATTTCATGGCGGCGGTGCAGGTGTCGCAGGTTCCCCAATTGTCTGTCAGTGAAACGAATTTTTCAATGTCTTTTTTGTGCTCCTTTGCCGTGCACTCTTTCATTGAAAGCATAAAACCAAATGCTTCAATCTCCTCATAATATTCGCAGCGGCTTTCGGCGCCCTCTGCAAAAGCGGCTTTTGCGATTTTTCGCACCGTTGGCACACGCACGCCTATGATTTTATTCTCGTCAATATTCGGCACAAGCTTTTTGTGAAAATTTTTGTATTTCAAATCTCTGCTTTTGAAAAGTTCTTTCCTTAAATCCATTTAACCACCCGATTTACGCTGTTGATTTTGTTTGATTGCCCGCCCCGAATAAGCAGATTTTTGCGTTTTGAAATAAATACATCCTGTTCGTTTTGTTTGCCTTTCTCTGTTTCAGAAGCAGTAATTGCATATTGATTCCAAAGAAACATATTTTTTTCGCCGTGTTCTCTCTGTGTATGCGGTGGCTAATTGAAAAATGAAGTATGCTTCGATTTTTCAAACACTGCTGTGTGCAATAATTCCGATTTGTGTTTTTGTTAAGTTAAGTATAGCATATCGGCACAGAAAAAATCCACCGCAACATTAAAAATTACGGTGGATTTATGGTGGAGCATAGGGGGTTCGAACCCCTGACCTCCACACTGCCAGTGTGGCGCGCTCCCAACTGCGCTAATGCCCCGTTGCTTTATTATGCAAAATATATTTTACTATATCTCGGTCGTAAAAGCAACAAAAATTTGCAGGCACGAATCGTTTCTTGCCGCAAAGGCTGAAATGTGTTAAATTTTTAAATAAGTTTATGTGTGTATTGTTTTTATTGTGCGGTTGTGCTACAATAGCTAATTGTAGAAATGTACATAAATGTAATTATGTGAAATTAAGATTATTTAGGGGTTTAAAATGAAATTATCACTTGTTGTTCCCTGTTATAATGAAGAGGGAAATGTTGAAAAATTTTATGAAGAAGTAAAAAAAGCATTCGCCGGCAAGGTGCAGGATTATGAGTTTGTTTTTGTAAACGACGGCAGTAAGGATAAAACATATCCCATTCTTAAAAAGCTTTATGAGCAGCACAAGGAATCGCAAATTCAGGTGCTTTCTTTCAGCCGCAATTTCGGCAAGGAGGCCGCAATCTATGCCGGGCTCAATAATGTTAAGGGCGATGTTGTGTGCCTTATAGATGCCGATTTGCAGCAAAGGCCGGAGGTTGTGCTTGAAATGCTTGATGTTATGAATTCCGATGATGATATCGATTGCGTAACGGCTTATCAGGCAGAGCGCAAAGAGGGCAGGCTTATGAGCAAAATGAAGTCTGCATTCTATAAGCTTATAAATAAGGTTGCCGATGTTCCTTTTGTAAACGGCGCATCGGATTTTCGCCTTATGAAAAGGAAAATGGTTGATGCCGTTATTCAAATGAGCGAATATCACAGATTTTCAAAGGGAATTTTCAGCTTTGTGGGCTTCAACACAAAGTATATTCCTTACACTGTTTGCGAAAGAGAAAGCGGCGAATCAAAATGGGGCTTTAAGAAGCTGCTTAAATATGCAATGGAGGGCATTGTTTCGTTTACCACATTTCCGCTTACGCTTTCTGCTTATATCGGCTTTTTCTCATCTCTTGCTTCAATTATCTATCTTATAGTTGTTGTTGTTCAAAAGCTTGCATTCGGCATCAATGTGCCAGGCTATGCCACAATCGTTGTGCTTGTGCTGCTTCTCGGGGGACTTCAACTTTTCTGCTTTGGCATCCTTGGCGAGTACATTTCAAAAATATATGTTCAGGTTAAGGACAGGCCTATCTATATTTTGAAAGACCATCTTTGTGCAGATGAATCTGAAACTGAAGAAAAGGCTGAGTGATCCGGTTATGAAAAAATTTTGGAACAAGTATAAGGAAATAATCACATATATTATTTTCGGTGTGCTCACAACTGTAGTAAGCTGGGCAACATATAATGTTTTTGTTGGTGCGGTAAAAATGCCGGTTTGGCTCGGCAATGCGCTAAGCTGGATTTGTGCCGTAACTTTTGCTTATGTAACAAACAAACTTTGGGTTTTTGAATCAAAAAGCTGGAATATCAAGCTGGTTGTTAAAGAAATTATCAGTTTTTTCGGCTCAAGAGCACTCACGGGTGTTCTTTTTGAAATTCTCGGGCCGACTCTTCTTGCAAAGGTTGGCTTTGATAATCTTTTTTATCCGCTGTTTGAAAAAATGCACATCAATTGGAGCTTTCTCTACACGGAAGGCTTTTGCTCAAAGGTTGTGCTTAGCATAATTGTTGTTATCGTAAATTATTTCTTCGGCAAATTCCTTGTTTTCTCAAAGAAAAAGAAAAAAGGCACTCAGCCGGATGATTCAAATGCCAAGGCGGAAAATATTGAGCCGTCGGCAGAATAAAATAAAAAGCAGCCGCTGCGCACTGGGGCAATCCCCAAAGCGCAGTGGCTTTTTTTGTGCCGTTATGCTATGTTGCCGTAAAAGTTTTGTCGAGCTGTTTGGCTGAGTGTTCATAAGAAAGTATCGGTTTTTCCATAAAAATCCCTTATGCTTTTGCCGAAAAGCCTCGCAAAGCAACAGCCATGCATCATTTCTCGGCTTTGGCTTTTTTATTTCTGCCGATTTTTCCGAAAGCGGAAAAAACCCCTCTCACTGCAGGGCCGGCAAAAAATATTTGAAAAAACATTGCCATTGGAAAATTAAGCACCCATTTTTGCAGCCAAGCGGCAATTATTTCTTTGCTGGGGCAAACAAAAAGGCATGTTGCGATAAAACTCATGGTTGGGCACATTATGCACACAATCATGGCAGATATCGTAAAGGTTATGATTGTGCCGGTTGTTTTCGGCGTCACAATTTTAAAAGCAAGCTTGATTGCAAGTTTTTCCGCAATAAGCATTTCAAAAATTATCGCAATTGGCCACATGATCGGAATTTCCTTAAAGGCCAAGGCAAATGTTTCGTTGCTCATGCCGCCTTTGTCTATCGCAATGTTGTAGCACACCATGGCATAAACCATTACAAAAGCCATAACGAGGGTGAAAACGAAGTTTTTGATTTTTTTGCATAAAAAAATGCACTCCTTTTGATAAGAACAAAATTTATAAATCGTGTTGTTCGTTATCAGCAAAGGCTGTGCGTTTCCAATAAAACCGTATTTATTTTTACGAATTATATCATGCAGAGGTATAAAAAGTCAAGATTGAATTATTTAACGCATATTTTCTGTGCTTCGCAAAGTCTTGCTCTTGTTTTCTCTCTTGCCCATGCATGGAAAATCGCCACAGTGCTTTTGCACCGCAGCGATTTGTAATGCTTGCTTAAAGCGGTTGGGGCTCAAATCCGATGCGCCGAAAAAGGCTCGGTTTGATTGCCCGGTTCAGTTGTCCCAAGGCCAAGGGTCGCAAAGCCATTCGTCGCTGTTGCCGTCACCAAGTGTTATCGGGCCGAAGTTCTTTTCATATTCGGCCTTTAAAACCTCAAATTCCGTGCGGTGCTTTTTATAAAGCCTTTGCGCCTCTTCATTGCCGGGATGTGTGTCTAAATAAATTCTCATTTCCCACATTGCAAATTGCGCTGCGGAAAGCTTTAAAAGCATTTGCTGCTGAGTCATTTCAATTCTCCTTTCCCCGTAAACGGCTTATCAAGCTCCGGAAAAGCGGTGCCCTGCATAAGTGCCTTTTCATCTGTGTCATATAAAACAGGCTCCTGCTGAAACGGTATATATGCCATCGTAACCGCCGCATTATTCGGAATCGGCTTTAAAATCCCTTTTCTATTTAAAAACGAGGGATTAAATAAATCTTCGTATTTATCCATAATTATCTCCTTTTTCTTGCCGCCCTTGCGGCATTTTGTGAAGGCAGTTTGTGTTTTACCTCAATCCATAATATGCCGCCGTGCGAAAAAAGTTTTTGTGCATATAATGAAATGGGATGTTTAAACGGCCGAATTTAAGGCAACAATATAAATGAATGAAAAATAAATTCAAAAGGTGATAATTATGACGGTTAAACGAGGCGATATATATTATGCCGATTTAAGCCCCGTTGTAGGCTCTGAGCAGGGCGGCGTAAGGCCGGTGCTCATTGTGCAAAACGACATTGGGAATAAGTTTTCACCAACGGTTATTGCGGCGGCAATAACAAGCCAGCGGGATAAAACAAACCTGCCCACTCATATTGAAGTTGATGCAGGCCATTGCGGTTTGGCTAAGGACAGTGTTGTGCTGCTTGAGCAGGTGAGGACTATTGATAAGCGCCGCCTGCGTGAAAAAATGGGTGCTCTTGACGGCGGCGATATGGGCAAGGTGAATGAGGCACTTTCGGTTTCGTTTGGGCTTTAATTCAGATGCTTGCCGGGATGGCTCTTACCAAATAGGGCTGTCCCGATTTTTGCTTGCAAAGATTTTTAATGTGTTCTGCGTTTGCGGGCGCATTTTTTATTTGCTTTTTTGTTGCAAGAGGGGCGGTTAAATGTTAAAATATATCCGTTATAATTTTTAGAAAACGGAGATTTGTTTTATGGAAAAAATTGCAGCGTTTGAAAAGGTTAGCTTTGAGCAGTTTGAAAAAGATTTCTCAAAGAATTTTCCGCAGGTAAATGATATTAAAGCAGTGTATGATTCAATAAAGCTTCCGCAAAGAGCCACGGCAGGCTCTGCAGGCTATGATTTTTATGCCCCTATTGAATTGAATTTAAAAAAAGGTGAATCCCTGCTGATTCCAACCGGTATTCGCTCCAAAATAAATGATGGCTGGGTGCTTAAAATTTATCCCCGTTCGGGCCTCGGTTTTAAGCACAGGGTGCAGCTTGATAACACGGTTGGCATTATTGATGCCGATTATTACAATTCTTCAAATGAGGGGCACATCATGATTAAGCTTTCGTGTGATGCTCATGATGACGGCCACACCGTTACCGTTAATGCCGGCGACGGCTTTGCTCAGGGTATTTTCCTTCAGTTCGGAATCACTTTTGACGATCAGGCAAGCGGTGTGCGCAACGGAGGTTTCGGCTCAACCACAAAATAAGTTGTGATTTATGCGGCGGCAGTGATTTTTTTGCGCTTTTGAAGTGCTTTTTTCGATAAAAACGGCATTATTCCGAATTCTTTTATACATTATTTGATAAAATACTTGACAATTTGCCCTCGTTTGATTATAATTTTGCTCGGATATTTAAAAGATATCAAATATAAGGCTACCTTTGACAGCAGGTCGGAGGGAGGGAATTCAGTGAGCCAGGTTAGAATTAAAGATAATGAGTCTCTTGACAGCGCAATTCGTCGTTTCAAGCGCCAAACATCTCGTGACGGTATCATTCAGGAAGTGCGCAAAAGAGAGCATTATGAAAAGCCTTCGGTTGCTCGTAAAAAGAAGAGCGAAGCCGCTCGTAAGAGAAAGTATAAGTAATATACATACGAACTGCGTAAAAAGGGAAACGATGCCGTTTCCCTTTATTTTCTTTGAAAGGCATTTTTATGAAAAAAATACTTGTTTTAAACGGCCCCAATCTTAATATGACGGGCATTAGAAAAAAAGATGTTTACGGCAGTGAAACCTTGGATGATATCAATGCGCAGCTTGCCGAATATGCCGCCGAAAAGGGCTGTGAGCTTTCGTTTTTTCAATCAAATCATGAGGGCGCAATTATAGATAAAATTCAACAAAGCCGCAATGAGGCAGACGGTGTTGTTATAAACGCAGGCGCTTACACGCATTATTCATATGCAATTCGTGATGCAATTGAATCGGTTGCGGATTATTTGCCGTTTGTTGAGGTGCATATGAGCGATATTCATTCCCGTGAGCCGTTTCGCAGCAATTCCGTTATAACGGATGTTTGCAAAAAGCAAATTTGCGGCCACGGCAAGGGCAGCTATAAAATGGGTATTGATTTATTATTGGAAATATTATAAAATAATAATGTATTAAATTATAACTACAACTTTGGAGGTACAAATTATGGTATCAGCAGGCGATTTCAGAAACGGCGTTACTTTTGAAATGGACGGTCAGGTTTATCAAATCGTTGAATTTCAGCATGTAAAGCCGGGTAAAGGCGCTGCATTCGTTAGAGCTAAAATCAAGAATGTTATTCAAGGCTCTGTTGTTGAAAGAACCTTTAACCCAACGGAAAAATTCCCAACTGCATTTATTGAAAGAAAAGATATGGTTTATTCATATAATGATTCCGGTCTTTATTACTTTATGGATCAGGAAACATTTGATATGATTCCCGTTGCAGAGGCAGATTTGAGCGATAACTTTAAGTTCGTTAAGGAAAACGATATTTGCCGCATTCTTTCCTATAAGGGCAATGTTTTCGGCGTTGAGCCCCCAACCTTCGTTACTCTTGAGGTAACAAAAACCGATCCCGGTTTCAAGGGCAACACCGCAACAAACACTCTTAAACCCGCAACTCTTGAAACGGGTGCCGAAATCCGTGTACCTCTTTTCATTAACGAGGGCGATAAAATCCGTGTAGACACAAGAACCTGTGAATATATGGAAAGAGCATAAGCATAATATTTATATAAGATAAAGGCGTGCCGCAAAATTGCCGCAGGCGGCGCATTTGCCTTATTGCTTTGCGGCGGAAAGGCTGTATTTTATGAATACTGTTGAAAAACTCGGTTATCTCAAAGGCTTGCTTGACGGCCTTGATTTTGACGATAATAAAAAAGAAACCAAAATGTTTAGGGCCGTTATTGATGTGCTTGACAGCATTATGCAGGATATGGACGGCCTTGGCGAGGATGTTGATGCTCTTGCAGATCAGGTTGATGAAATCGATCAGGATCTTGCAGATGTTGAGGAATTTCTTGCAGATGAGGATTATTGCGATTGCTGCGATGATGAGGAAGACGATGAATATTGCATCTCTTGCCCCAATTGCGGCGAGGAATTTGTTGTTGATGCAGACACTGTTGAAGAAGGCGGCGTAGAGTGCCCCTCTTGCGGTGAATTTCTTGAGCTCGGCTTCGTTGCAGATGATGAAGATGAGGAAGCTCCCACAGAGGAATAATTTTCTGCTTGCAATAAAATAATTTAAATGCCGTAAGCGCAGTGCGCTTGCGGCATTTTTTGTGCTGTATATTTGTGCGCAAAAAGAATCCGCCGCATCAAAACAGGTGCGGCGGATTTTCTGCTTTTTGTGTGCTTGAAAAGTTATTTTAAGCCGTCTTTAACAGCTTCTCCCGCTTTTGAAACGGCGCCGCCCGCTCCGCTTGCCGCCTCTCCCACAGCATCGCCTGCATCTGATAATGCTTCGCTTGCGTTTTCGCCGGCTTTGGTAAGCGCCTCTTCTGCTTTGTTTGTGGTTTCCGAAGTGGTTTGTGCCGTTGTCAGCGTTGTGGTTGTCGGCAAATCGTTTTTCTTGTTTGAGCAGCCTGCAAAAACAGCTGCGCCGCAAACGGCAATTAAAGAAATAATAATTATGCTCTTTTTCATATTGTTTTCCTTCCTTTTGTTGTGCTTCGGCAAGTTGATTTGGCCGAGGCTTTTTTATTTTCAAATTTTGCTTTGCCTGCTTTTAAAAAAGGCTATTTTGTCAGCGTGCCGCTGTCGGAGTAAAGCAGCAGCAAAATATCCTCCTCCTTGCCGGTTTCGGCATTGGTGTAAATAAGCACCTCCTGCCCCGTGCTCTTGTTTTTGCAGCGGGTTTCAATGCAAAAAACCTCTTTGCCGTCTTTTTTAGGAATAAGGCACGGCTTGGCGGAAATTTGCTCTGCCGTCGGGCTCAGCTTTGCCGGTGCCGCATTGCTTAAATCCGGAGCTGCTCGCTCTGTGTGGTTTGTTAAATATCCTCTTGCCTCAAGCGAATAAATGCTGCCGTCCGAAAGTGAAATTCCAACCTTGATTAAATCAGGGTAATAAGTTATGCCGCCGTTTTCATAGGCAAAATTTATTGTGCAAACATTGTTGTAAACCGCATAATAGCTTTCTTTCATGCCGGAATATCCTATTTTTTCCAAAAAGTTTTTTGCCACGTTAATTGCATTTTCCTCTGTTACGGAGTTGCTTCTGATGTTGCTTTCGTTCAGAATATAAACTATATATCCGCCGTTTTTGGAAACGGAAATCGTGCAAAGCTTGTAGGAAAAAACATATGCCGGAATGGTGCCGCTTTCCTCGTTTTTGTAAACAACTCCGCTCTCGTCAACTCCTAACGCTCGGGCGGCTATGCGCTGGCATTCGTCTCTGCTGCGGCGTTCGGCGGCTTTTATCATTGCCGATTCTTTGCTTAAAACCGCATCTGCAAACGGGCCGTCATAAAGCAGGGTTGGGTAGTTTTCAAAAGTGTTTTCCGCTGTTGTAAAATCAAGCGAAAAAGATGAAACCTTCATTTCGGAGCTTCCTTGCGGCAGCACCTCATTTTCCGTTATTTTTCCGCCTGCGGCACATTTTTGCACTATTTTTTCAGTGTAGTCTGCATATTTTTTTGCGTAGGTAAGCAAAAGCGCAAGATTATCATAATCGGATTGCGAAATTTCATCTTTTGTTGAAATGTATTTTGCGTAATCTGCCGCCTGACTCAAAAATTTGTAAGCACCGTCAAGATCAAGCTGGCTGACGGGCAAGGCGGAAAGCGAATTTTTTGCCGTGGTGCATTCGGCGTAAAGGTCGCTTGAAAGAGTGCCCATCATTTCTTGCGATGCCGCATATTGGCTTTTCTCAAGGCTCGTTTCTATTGAATCAAGGCATTCTGAAAGCTGGGTTAAGTTTCGCCGGTATGCCGCTTCAAGCCTCAATTGGTATTTGCTGCTTTCACTGTGCTGGCTTATCGCTGCCGCGCTCAAAGCTGCGGCCAAGCAAATTGCAAAGGAACACAGCCGCACTATGTTTCGCCTTTTCATTAAATCAATTCCTTTCGCAAAAATTCTTTATGTGTCTATACGCATTGTGCCCCAAAAATAAAAATTCATTCGCATTTATAATTTTTTTGCGGCTTTAAGTGCCGTGAATGTTAAAAACACGCTCAAAGCCTTGCTTTATTTAATTGCTGTGTGCTATAATATTTTAATTAAAATGGAATAATAGGTATAAATTTTTATAATAAAGCAGGTAAAAACAATGGCATTAAAAAACGGAAAAAAAAGAATTGTGGTTAAAGTCGGCACCTCAACTCTTACTCATGAAACCGGCAAAGCAAATATTGCACTTATGGCAAAGCTTGCATCGGTGCTTTCAGATCTTAAAAACGCCGGCAATCAAATAATTCTTGTTTCCTCGGGGGCAATTTCCGTTGGCACAAGCAGGCTTCGCCTTGCGCAAAGGCCAACTGCAACTCAGTGCCTTCAGGCTGCTGCGGCGGTGGGCCAAAGCGAAATGATGTTTCTTTATGATAAGCTTTTCTCCGAATACGGCGTGATAGTAAGCCAATTGCTTTTCACCTATGATGAATTGCAAAATCCGGAAAGCAAAACGCATTTGGTAAACACAATCAATCAACTGCTTGAATATGATTGCCTGCCGATTATGAATGAAAATGATTCCGTTTCGGTTGAAGAGCTCTTAAACGGCGATAATGATTGCCTTTCGGCAAGCGTTGCTGTTTTCAGCGAGGCGGATCTTTTGGTCTTGTTAACGGATACAGACGGTTTGTATGACGGTAATCCGTCTGAAAATCCAAATGCAAAGCTGATAAAACAGGTTGATATAATTGATGATAATATTAAATCCATCACCGGCTCTGCGGGCGCAAGAGGCACGGGCGGATTTATAACAAAAATAAATGCGGCGGAAATCGCTGTTTCGGCAGGTGTGCCCGTTGTTATCACAAACGGTAAAAAGCCAACGGACATTTATAAAATATTAAACGGCGAGCCCGTCGGCACATATTTTAAGGCGGTGAAATAATGATTAGGCTTGGTGAAAGAGCGCTTGCGGCAAAAGATTTTCTTGCAACTGTAACAACGCAACAAAAAAACGAGGCGCTGCTTGCAATTGCGGCGGCATTGCGTGAAAACAGCGAAACAATCGTTCTTGAAAATAAAAAGGATATCGAAAACGGCAAGGCGGCAGGCTTGAATGACGGCTTGCTGGACAGACTTATGCTTAACGATGCCAGAATAGACGATATTGCAAAGGCTGTTGAAAATGTGGCATCCTTGCCCGATCCTTGCGGCAGGTTGCTTGATGAAATCAAAAGGCCGAACGGCCTTGATATTAAAAAAGTTTCCGTGCCGATCGGCGTTATCGGCATTATTTATGAGGCTCGCCCCAATGTAACCGTTGATGCGGCGGTATTGTGCCTCAAAAGCTCAAATGCCGTTATTTTAAGGGGCGGCAAGGAAGCTATCAATTCCAATATGGCACTGGCTTCCGTTATGCGCTTTGCAATTGAAAATTGCGGCTTTGATAAAAACTGCATTCAGCTTGTAACGGATATTTCCCGTGAATCGGCAAATCAAATGATGCAGATGAACGGATATATAGATTGCCTTATTCCACGCGGCGGAAAGGGGCTCATCAGAAATGTTGTGCGCAATTCAACCGTTCCAGTTATTGAAACAGGCTCGGGCAATTGCCATATTTATGTTGATGAAAGCGCAGATATTGAAATGGCTGCAAACATTATTTTTAACGCAAAAACTCAGCGCATAGGTGTTTGCAATGCGTGTGAAAGCCTTGTGATTCATTCGGGCATAATAAATAAAGCTCTTCCCGTTATTAAGGAAAGGCTTGATACAAAGAATGTTGAAATGCGCGGCGATGAGCGTGCAATGATTGCGGCAAACGGTGTTTTGCCTGCAAGTGACGAAGATTTTGCAGAGGAATATCTTGATTATATAATCAGCGTTAAAACGGTTGACAGCCTTGATGAGGCAATCAGGCACATAAATAAGTATTCCACAAAGCACAGCGAGGCAATAATCACTCAAAATCAGGAAAATGCAAACGAATTTCTTGCAAGGGTTGATTCTTCGTCGGTTTATGTTAATGCCTCCACAAGATTTACGGATGGCGGCGAATTCGGCCTTGGCGCCGAAATCGGCATTTCAACCCAAAAGCTTCATGCAAGAGGCCCTATGGGCTTGAGAGAGCTTACCACCACCAAATATTTAATTTACGGCAACGGCCAAGTTCGTTAAAGGCTAAAGGAATTTTTAATGGATAAGTATAAGAAGCTGGCATCAAATACAATAGTTTTTGCAATAGGCACATTTTCGTCAAAGCTGCTCACATTGATACTCACTTTCTTTTACACCCGTGTTATGGCAACGGGGGATTTCGGCGGCGCAACATTGATTCAAAATGCGGTTAATATTCTTGTGCCGATAGTTACATTGGCGGTTAATTCCGCAGCGCTTCGCTTTGCGCTTGATAAGCAAAGCGATAAGAAGTGCGTTTTCAGCACCGGCATTGCCACCACTTTAATCGGTTTTGCGATTTTTTGCCTGTTTTCTCCTTTGGTTGTAAAAATCACAATCAATGATTTTAATTTCGGGCAATACACAATCTTGCTTTATCTTATGCTGCTCGGCTCGTCGCTCAGGCAGCTTTGCCAGCAATTTGTGCGTGGCTCGGGCCATGTTAAGCTTTATGCTGTTGACGGTGTTATTGCCACGGCAACCTCGGCCGGCTTCACATTCCTTTATCTCGGAGCCTTCAATTGGGGTATATACGGCTATATATTGGCAATATTCACAAGCGATATGCTTTCGGTTTTATTTATGTTTGTTTGCGCAAAGCTGTGGCGCTTTGTAGGCATTCGCCAAGGCCTGAAAAAAAACACCGTTGTGCCGATGCTTAAATATTGCATTCCGCTTATTCCCACAATTATTTTGTGGTGGATAATAAATGTTTCGGATCAATATATGGTCACTTATTTTAACGGCGTTTCGCAAAGCGGCATTTACACCGCTGCTTACAAAATTCCGAATTTTGTTGTTATTTTTGCCTCAATATTTATTGATGCGTGGCAGCTTTCCGCTGTTGATGAATATGACAACGATGGTAAATCTCGCTTTTTCTCCCAGGTTTTCAGGGTTTACAGCGGCGCTCTTATCGCCGTCGGTGCCGTGCTGATTGCAGGTGCCCGCATAATCACACGGCTTTATCTGGGCAGGGATTATTATGATTCTTGGCATTATGTTCCCATTCTTGTTATTGCCACCACCTTTTCCTGCCTTGTTAATTTTTATGCTTCTGTTTATATGGCGGAAAAAAAGAGCACTCTTTCCATGCTCACCGCAGGCGCAGGTGCAGTTGTTAATATAGTGCTTAATTTAATTCTTATTCCTGTTCTCGGCCCTTACGGCGCCGCAATCGCAACGGCAATTTCGTTTGTTTGTGTGTTTATTATTCGTGTGTTTAACACAAGGCAGTTTGTTGAAATAAAAATAAATTCGGCGTCATTTTTCCCGTCTGTTGCTCTTATGCTTGCGGAATGTGTTATCATGATAGTTTCTCCCTTCGGCGAATGGGGCACCTTCGGTGTTTGCGCAGCAATAATGCTTATTATTGTGCTTGTTAATTACAAGGCGGTAAAGGATATTATTGTGCTGCTGCTCGGAAAGTTCTTAAAAAAGAAAAAGCGCTGATTTCATTAGGTATTGAATAATGGGCTTTTTTAGTGTATAATTAACAATATAGTGCGGCAAACGGCCGCTCTTTTGTAAATATTTTGGAGGTTTTGCATATGAAATCATCAATTTCGGTTGAAAACGCAAAGCAAATGATAAACGATAAGCTCAGCCATTTCTTCGGAGTAACTCCGCAGGATGCCACGGAAGAGCAGTATTATAAAGCGGTTGCAATGATTGTGCGTGATGATCTTGCTGCAAAAAACAGCGAATTTCGCCATGTTGCAAACGGCCAGGATTCCAAAAAGATTTATTATCTTTGCATGGAATTCCTTATGGGGCGTTCGCTTAAAAATAATCTTTATAACTTGAATCTTATTGATGTTTTTGATAAGGCTTTGAACAGCTTCGGCGTAAGCCTTAACAGGCTTTATGAGCTTGAACCGGATGCGGGTCTCGGCAACGGCGGCCTCGGCAGACTTGCCGCTTGCTATCTTGACGGCCTTGCCACAGACGGCTATCAGTCAATGGGCTATTCAATCCGCTATGAAGCAGGTATATTCAAGCAAAAGCTTGTTGACGGCTGGCAAACCGAATTGCCCGATTTCTGGCTTCCCGGAGGCGATGTTTGGCTTGTTCCCCGTGAAGAAAGAAGTGTTGAGGTTAAGTTTGAAGGCCATGTTGAGGAAAGCTGGGACGGCGATTTTCATCGTGTGGAGCAAAAGGATTGCAACACCGTAACCGCAGTGCCTTATGATATGTATGTATCCGGCAAGGGGCAGGGCGTTTCAAGGCTTCGCCTTTGGGCTTCCGTTAAGCCCTCGCTTGATATGAGCCTTTTCAATCAGGGCGAATATATGCGCGCAATGGAGCAGTCTGCAATGGCAGAGGCTATTTCAAAAATCCTTTATCCTGCAGATAATTCTCCGGAAGGCAAGTCGCTTCGTCTTCGCCAGCAGTATTTCCTTGTGTCGGCTTCAATTCAGGATATTATCCGCCGCCACCTCACGGAATACAGCACTCTTGATAATCTCCCCGAAAAAATCGCAATTCATATTAACGACACTCATCCCACAATGGCTATTCCGGAGCTTATGCGCATTATGCTTGATGAATGCGGCTACGGCTGGGATGATGCTTGGAATATTGTAACCAAAACAGTGGCTTACACAAACCACACCGTTATGAAAGAGGCTCTTGAATGCTGGAGCGAAGAGCTTTATAAGAGATTGCTTCCCCGCCTTTATGAAATCACAAAGGAAATCGATAATCGCTTCCGTGCATATGTTTGGTGCACCACGCATGATGCCGATAAGGTTGAAAGAATGGCAATCATTTCCGGCGGAGTTGTAAGAATGGCAAATCTTTGCGTTGCAGGTTCTCATTCCGTAAACGGCGTTTCTGCACTTCATTCGGAAATTCTTAAGGAAACGGTTTTCAATGATTTTTATTCAATCACTCCCGATAAGTTTAAAAATGTTACAAACGGCATTGCGTTCAGAAGATGGATATGCCAATCAAATCCGCTTCTCACGGATTATATCACAAAGCTTATCGGCAGCGATTTTATCACCAAAAGCAATGAGCTTTTGAAGCTTCGTGAATATAAAGACGATAAAAAGGTGCTTGCCGATATTATGGCCGTTAAGCGCCAAAATAAAGAGCGCTTTGCAAAAATTGTTAAAAAGAGAAACGGCATAGATATTAACCCGGATTCAATTTTTGATGTGCAGGTTAAAAGGCTTCATGAATATAAAAGGCAAAGCCTCAACATTCTTAATATCATTGCAGAATATCAAATGCTTAAAGCAAATCCAAATGCGGATTTTGTGCCGAGAACTTATATATTTGCTTCAAAAGCAGCCCCCGGCTATTTTATGGCAAAGAAAACAATTCAGCTTATAGATGCAATTTCAAATGTTATCAATAATGATAAAGATGTTAATGATAAGCTCAAAGTTGTGTTTATGGAAGAATATAATGTCAGCCTTGCAGAGGTGCTTATGCCCGCCGCAGATTTTTCAGAGCAAATTTCGCTTGCAGGCACAGAAGCTTCCGGCACCGGCAATATGAAACTTATGCTCAACGGCGCAGTAACCCTCGGCACGCTTGACGGCGCCAATGTTGAAATTGCAAATGCCGTAGGCGACGACAATATTATAATCTTCGGCCTTAAAACTCCGGAGGTTGAGCAGCTTAAGCAGCGCGGCTATCATCCTATGGATTATATCAATAATAACCGTGTTCTTAAGGATGTTATTGATTTTATCAATGCGGGTGTAGACGGTAAAACCTTTGGCGAATTTACTTCAAGCCTTATGAATGTTGATCCCTATATGGCTCTTGCCGATTTTGCGGATTATCAAAAGGCTCAGCAGCTCTCCGCAGAAATTTATAAAGATAAAGAGCGCTTTGCAAAAATGTCGCTCATGAATATCAGCGGTGCGGGAATTTTCAGCGCCGACAGAGCAATCACTGAATATGCCGAAAATATCTGGCACACAAAGCCCGTTGTTTTCCCTCAGGAAAAAAGTGCTCCGGCTCCGAAAAAGGAAACCGCTGCAAAAAAAGGCAAAGGCTGAAAAATCGGCAAAGGCCGCTAAATAAGATTTAATGCTGATTATGCAAGCAAGAGTTAAGGCTCTTGCTTGTTTTTTGAAGGGCTTTTATGGATACAACCTGTTTTAACGCAAGAAAAAAAGAATATAAATCCTTAATTTGCGCCATTGCAACCGATGAAAAGGTTAAGCTGCGCATAGTTGTGCCTCGTTCAATGGGCTGCAGCTGCGCAAAACTTGCCGTTTGCAAGGATGGGGAAACAACCGTTTATTATAATATGTTTTGGGCAGGAATGTGCGGAAACGACCACGAGTATTGGCAGCTGCATTTTTATGCCACAACAAGCGGGTTGTATTTTTATCATTTTGAGCTTGAAACCCCTTGGGGAAAAACTTATATAAAAAACAGCGGAAACGGAATAGGCGATTTTAATGCTGCGTGCGGCGAATTTCAGCAAACCGTTTATGATAAAAGCTTTAAAACGCCCGATTTTTTGAAGGGCGGAATTATTTATCAGATTTTTCCGGATAGGTTTTATTGCAGCGGCACTGAAAAGAAAAATGTGCCACAGGGCAGAATTATGCGCAAATGGGGCGAGGAGCCTTATTGGAATCAAGAGCAGTTTGGCTCTGTTTGGAACAATGATTATTTCGGCGGCGATTTAAAGGGCATAGAGCAAAAATTGCCGTATATAAAGTCGCTTGGCGTAAGCTGCATTTACTTAAATCCTGTTTTTGCCGCCAATTCAAATCATCGGTATGATACTGCGGATTATGAAAAAATCGATTCTCTGCTCGGCACGGAGCAGGATTTTAAATCCCTTTGCGCCGCCGCAAAGCAGTATGGCATATCAATTGTGCTCGACGGTGTGTTCAGCCACACGGGCTGCGATTCCAAATATTTTAATCTTTTCGGCCACTATCCGCCAAACGGAGCGTGTGACAGTGTTAACAGCCCTTATTACAGTTGGTATAAATTTAAACATTATCCCGATGATTATGAAAGCTGGTGGGGGATAAAGCTTTTGCCGGAAGTGTATGAGGAAAACCCGTCTTACAGGGAATATATTTGCGGCGAAAACGGCATTTTGCGCAAGTGGCTTCGTTGCGGCGCAAGCGGCTGGAGACTTGATGTTGCGGATGAACTGCCGGATATTTTTCTTGATGATTTGCGCACGGCGGTGAAGGCGGAAAATCCCGATGCCGTTATTATCGGCGAGGTTTGGGAAGATGCAACAAATAAATTTGCATATGGTAAAAGGCGGCGCTATTTGCTCGGCGAGCAGCTTGATTCCGTTATGAATTATCCGTTTGCGGATGCGGTGCTCAATTTCGTTAAATACGGCTCTGCCGAGGCGTTTGAGAACTCTGTGATGTCTGTTGCGGAAAATTATCCGCCATGTGTTTTGCATGAATTGATGAATCACATCGGCACCCACGATACGATGCGTGCAATCACATTTCTTGCCGGCGAAAATGCAGAAGGTAAGGACAGGGCTTGGCAAGAAAAAAATAATATTTTGCCTGCCGATAAATATGAAAAAGGCATTGAAATGCTTAAAATGGCAAGCTTTTTGCAGTTTACTCTTCCCGGCATTCCGAGTATTTATTACGGCGATGAGGTCGGCATGCAGGGAATGAAAGATCCGTTTAACCGTGCTTGCTATCCGTGGGGAAAAGAAAACAAAAACCTATACTCTTGGTATAAACGGCTTGGAGAAATCAGGCGGGGCTGCTCGGCATTTGTTAAGGGCGAGCTTGTGCCCGTGTATGCTGCCGCAGGGGTAGTTGCCTATGAAAGGCAAGGCAGCGATAATGCTGTGCTGGCAGCAGTCAACAATTCGGAATCGGCTGTCGAAATTTTTGTCGGCACCGAGTGGGATAATTCTTATTCGTTTTTTGATAATGCTTCGGTTGGCGGCAAGCTTGTGCTTGAGCCGAAAGGCTTGGCACTTTTGAGCAGACTTTATTAAGTTGAATTTAAAATATGTTTCGGGCTGTTGCAATGTTGCGGCAGCCTGCTTTTTTATGCTTTTTTCGCCTTTTAATAATTTTATTATTGTATATTTTTATATTATATGATATACTATTACGGAATTACCGTGGGTAGGTGTGTGCCTGCTTGCAGAATATTAAGAATCGGCAGTGCTGAGAACGGCCCTTGATATATCGGGCTGCAATTGCCGCAGATGCGGCAGGGCTGCATTTTCCGTTATGCGTCTTATACGGCTACAGTAAGGCGATAGGAATTTTATAAATCAATTGTAGTCGGAAAGGCTATGGCAGTTTTATGGCATACAGAACTCATAACTGTAATGAATTAACTTTTGATAATCTCAATGAAAAAGTAACTCTTGCCGGCTGGGTTGATACCATCAGAGATCACGGCGGCGTTGCTTTCATTGATTTGCGTGATGAGCATGGGGTAACTCAGGTTGTTGTAAATGATGACACTTTGATTTACCATCTGAAAAAAGAAAGCGTTATTTCCGTTGATGGCGTTGTTGTTAAGCGTGATCCCGAAACGGTCAATAAAAAGCTTGCAACGGGCGAACTTGAGGTTAAGGTTGATAAGCTCACCGTTCTCGGTGCCTGCACGGAAAATCTGCCTTTTGAGGTTTCGGAATCAAAAGAAACAAGAGAAGATGTGCGCCTCACATATCGTTTTCTTGATTTGCGCAATAAGGCTGTGCATGATAATATCATCTTCAGAAGCAATGTTATCTCTTTCCTGCGCCAAAAAATGACCTCACTCGGCTTCACGGAAATCACAACTCCGATTTTAACTTGCTCTTCTCCGGAGGGTGCAAGAGACTATATTATTCCCTCAAGAAAGCATGAGGGCAAGTTTTATGCATTGCCTCAGGCTCCGCAGCAGTTTAAGCAGCTGCTTATGGTTTCCGGCTTTGATAAGTATTTCCAAATTGCGCCGTGCTTCCGTGATGAGGATGCAAGAGCAGATCGCTCACCGGGTGAATTTTATCAGCTTGATTTTGAAATGGCTTTTGCCACCCAGGAGGATGTTTTTGCGGTTGCAGAGGATGTGCTTTATGACACATTCACAAAATTCGGCGGCGGCAAAAAGGTTTCTCACGCTCCTTTCGTAAGAATTCCTTATGAAGAGGCAATGATAAAATACGGCACGGATAAGCCGGATCTTCGCAATCCGCTTGAAATAGTTGATTTAACGGATTTCTTTGCGGATGTTGAATTTAAAGCGTTTCAGGGCAGGCCCGTAAGGGGCATAAATGTTCCGGGCTGTGCAAAGCAGTCTAAGGGCTGGTTTGAAAAAATGCTTAAATTCGCTCTTGAAATCGGAATGAAGGGCCTCGGCTACATTGAAGTGCTTGAAGACGGCTCTTATAAAGGCCCAATTGATAAATTCCTGCCTCAGGAAAAGAAGGAAGAGCTTCGCAGCATCTTCAATTTCAAAACTGATGATACTCTTTTCTTTATTTGCGATACACCTAAGCATGTAAATGATTTTGCGGGCCAAATCAGAACAGAGCTTGCAAACAGGCTTGATCTTATTGATAAAAACCGCTTTGAGCTTTGCTATATTACCGATTTTCCGATGTTTGAGCTTGATGACGACGGTAAATTGGCATTCACTCACAATCCGTTTTCAATGCCTCAGGGCGAAATGGATGCACTTCTTAATCAAGATCCTCTCACCATCAAGGCATATCAGTATGATATTGTTTGCAACGGCGTTGAGCTTTCATCCGGCGCCGTAAGAAACCACAGGCCCGATGTTATGGTTAAGGCGTTTGAGATGGCCGGCTACAGCGAAAGCACCGTTAAAGAAAAATTCGGCGCTCTTTACAATGCTTTTCATTACGGCGCTCCGCCGCACGCAGGTATGGCTCCCGGCGTAGACAGAATGATAATGCTTCTTAAAGATGAGGAAAATATCAGGGAAGTTATTGCATTCCCAATGAATTCAAATGCACAGGATATGCTGCTCGGTGCTCCAAACACCGTTACGGAAATGCAGCTTCGTGAAACTCATATTAAGCTTCGCCGCCCCGTGCCCGAAAAATAATCAAAAGCAGGGGGTGCATGGTTTTCCGTGCACCCGCTTGTGTTTTTTATATCAATCAATTTTGGAGGATAAGCAATGCAAATCACACCGGATTTAATAAAATATCTGGAATCGCTTGCACGCATCACCTTAACCGAAAAGGAAGAGGAAAAGGTGGGCGCAGAGCTTCAGGATATTCTCACCTATATTGATATGCTCAACGAGCTTGACACCGATAATGTTAAGGCTATGAGCCATTCGTTTCCAATCACAAATGTGTTTAGGGAAGATGAGGTTAAGCCCTCGCTTTCTCCCGATGAAATCGTTGCAAATGCACCCGAAAGCAGCGACGGTGCTTTTGTTGTGCCGAAAACCGTTAATGAATAAGGAGGGCGTTTAAATGGAAATATTTGAAATGACCGCCCTTGAAACGGCGGAAAAAATTAAAAGCGGCGAAATCTCTTGCCGCGATGCTGTTGAATCTGTTGCAAAAAGCATAAATGCAAGAGACGAAAAGTTTAATTGCTACACTCATTTTGATTTGGATTTGGCGCTTGCAAATGCCGATGCGGCACAAAAGCTTATTGATTCCGGCTCTGCCGTGTCTCCGCTTGCTGGTGTGCCCGTTGCAATTAAAGACAATATTTGCACAAAGGGCGACATAACCTCTTGCGCTTCTAAAATTCTTTATAATTTTAAGCCGCCTTATGATGCCACGGTTGTTAAAAAGCTTACCGCAGCGGGAATGATTCCGTGCGGCAAGGTTAATATGGATGAATTTGCCATGGGCTCAACAACAGAAACTTCTTATTACGACGCAACCAAAAATCCTTGGAATGTTTCAAGAGTTCCGGGCGGTTCTTCGGGCGGTGCGGCAGCATCTGTTGCCGCCGATGAAAGCATAATTGCTCTTGGCTCAGACACGGGCGGCTCAATTCGCCAGCCCTGTTCGTTCTGCGGTGTAACCGGCCTTAAGCCAACTTACGGCGCTGTTTCCAGATACGGCCTTATTGCTTATGCATCGTCGCTTGATCAAATCGGCCCCATTGCAAAAAATGCGCTTGATGCCGCAGCAATGTTTTCTGTTATAAGCGGCAGGGATGAAAAGGACGGCACTTCCTGCAATCCTAATCCCTTCACACTTGATGATATAAAAAATGCCAAGGATCTTAAAGGCAAAAAAATAGGCATTCCTTCCGATTATTTCGGTGAAGGCATAGATCTTGATGTTGCCGCCAGGGTTAAAGAGGCGGCAGAGGTTATGAAATCCCTCGGCGCAGAGATTGAGGAATTTTCAATGCCCATCGTTAAATATGCAATCCCAACCTATTATATAATTGCCTGTGCGGAGGCTTGTTCAAATCTCTCCAGGTTTGACGGTATTAAATACGGCTATAAATCTCCAGATGCTCATAATCTGCGCGATGTTTATTTCAAATCACGTTCAGAGGGCTTCGGCATGGAGGTTAAAAAGCGCATAATGCTTGGCAACTTCGTGCTTTCAAGCGGATATTTTGATGCTTATTATAACAAGGCGCTCAAGGCCAAGGGGCTCATCGTTAAGGCGTTTAATGAGGCTTTTGAAAAATATGATTTTCTTCTCGGCCCCGTTGCTCCAACCACGGCGCTTGAAATCGGTAAGGGCCTCAGCGATCCTCTTGCAATGTATCTCGGTGATATTTACACCGTTATGATAAATATTGCAGGTTTGCCGTCGCTTGCTTTGCCTTGCGGATTTGACGGCGATAATATGCCCGTGGGAATGCAGCTTATCGGCAGGCCGTTTGATGAAAAAACAATTCTTGCCGCCGGTAATGCTTATCAGGGCGAAACGGCATATCATCTTCAAAAGCCGCAATTGGATTAAGGAGGAAATTTTATGCAATATTCAACAGTCTGCGGGCTTGAGGTGCACACCGAGCTCGCCACAAAAACAAAAATTTTCTGCTCTTGCTCCACTGAATTCGGCGGCGAGCCAAACACACATGTTTGCGAAATTTGCTCTGGCATGCCGGGCACGCTTCCCGTTCTCAATAAAAAAGTGCTTGAATTTGCGGTAAGAACAGGCCTTGCCACAAATTGCGAAATCACAATGTATAATAAGTTTGACAGAAAAAATTATTTCTATCCCGATTTGCCTAAGGCTTATCAAATCAGCCAGCTTTATTTGCCGATTTGCAGAAACGGCTGGATAGAGATTAACGACAGTGTAAACGGCGGCAAAAAAAAGGTTCGCATCCATGAAATCCATATGGAAGAGGATGCAGGCAAGCTTGTTCATGATGAATGGTCCGATTGCACTCTCGTAAACTATAACCGCTGCGGAGTTCCGCTGCTTGAAATAGTTTCAGAGCCGGATATCGCATCTGCCGATGAAGCGGTTGAATATGTTGAAAAACTGCGTGCAATATTGCAGTTTTGCGGTGTTTCGGATTGCAAAATGCAAGAGGGTTCGCTTCGTGCCGATGTAAATGTGTCCGTTATGGAAAAAGGCTCAAAGGAATTCGGCACTCGCACTGAAATGAAAAATATAAATTCATTTAAAGCCATCCATAATGCCGTTGAGGCAGAAGCTCAGCGCCAAATCGAATTGATTGAGGACGGCGAAAGGGTTGTGCAGGAAACACGCCGCTGGGATGATTCCAAGGGCGCTTCCTATTCAATGAGAAGCAAGGAAGATGCGCAGGATTATAAATATTTCCCCGATCCGGATTTACCGCCCGTTAAGCTTTCGGATGAATATGTTGATTCAATCAGGGAAAACCTGCCGGAGCTTCCGGATGCCAAAAAAGCACGCTATATGAATGAGCTTGGCCTTTCGGAATACGATACGGCTATGATTTGCTCCGATATGGCATATGTTCGCCTTTTTGAGCGCACGGTTGAAATCACAAACAGCCCTAAGGACAGCGCAAACTGGATTATGGGCGAGCTTATGAAAATGCTTAATGATTCTCAAACTCTGCCGGAAAATATGAGCTTCAGGCAGGATTCGCTCGGCGAAATCATCAATCTGCTTGCGGCAAATAAAATCAGCCGTGATTCGGCAAAAAAGGTTTTCAAGGCCGTGTTTGAGCAGGATGTTGTGCCGGCGGATTATGTTAAGGCAAATAATATGGAATCCGTTTCGGATACGGGTGCAATCAAAGCCGTGGTTGAAGAGGTTATCGCTGCAAACGAAAAGGCGGTTTCCGAATACAGAGAAGGTAAAGATAAGTCCTTTAATTTCCTTATAGGTCAATGTATGCGTGCGCTCAAGGGCAAGGCTCCGGCTGCCACGGTTACTCAGGTGCTTAAAGAAATTCTCGGCTGATTGCTTTGCGAATAGGCGGGCTTGATTGCCAACCGTTTAAAATATAATATCACATAAAATAAAGGCTTGAATCGTTTGAAAATCCAAACGGCTCAAGCCTTTTTATATTTTTTCTTTGTCGGCACGCTTATCTATGCCTCGGTGCCGTTTTTCTTGCATGGCACAGCATTATATTATTGTATGTAATATTTTGCCTGTGCGTTCCAAAGCTCGGCGTATTTTCCGCCTGCGCTCAGCAAATCTTTGTGTGTGCCCGTTTCGGCAAGCTTTGCATTGTTGAAAACGGCAATTTTGTCGCAAAAAGCGCAGCTTGAAAGTCTGTGAGAAATGTAAATAGCCGTTTTGCCCTGCACAAATGTGTTGAAACGGCTGTAAATTTCATTTTCTGCAATCGGGTCAAGAGCAGCTGTCGGCTCGTCAAGCACCACAATCGGCGCATCTTTGTAAAGTGCTCTTGCAAGCGCAAGTTTTTGCGCTTCACCGCCGGAAATTTCAATGCCGTTTTCGTCCAAGTCCTTATAAAGATATGTATTTTCCTTATTCGGCATGCGTTCGGTGCGCTCTTTTATATCGGCATTTTCAAGGCAGACATAAAATCTGCCTTCGTCAAAATCGCCGCTTGCGCAAACATTTTCTTTAAGTGTGGTTGAAAATATTTTGAAATCCTGAAAAACAACGGAATAAAGCTTTATGATGCTGTCTTTTGTGTAGTCCTTAATGTTAATACCGTTAATCAAAATTTCGCCGTCCGTCACATCATAAAGGCGGCACATCAGCTTGATAAATGTTGTTTTGCCGCTGCCGTTTCTGCCAACTACGGCTAAATGCTCGCCGTTTTTGATTTTGAGATTAACATTTTGGAGAGCATAATTTTCCGCACCCGGATATTTAAACGAAACATTTTTAAATTCAATTTCAAAACCGCCCGACAAATCAAGCACCTTGTTGCCGTAAGTCATTTCGTCCGCTCTGTTTATTATCTCAAAATAATAATTAACCAAAGGCACCATTTCTGCGGTTTTGCCAAAGGTTACCGCCATTTTCATTATGCCGCCGATTATTTGCATAAACGCACCGCAGTAAAGCACAAGCGAACCGATACCGAATAACCCGTATAAACCCTTAACGCCGATGAAAAGATAGATTCCGAATCCAACAAGCGCACCCAAAATAGCAACAAAGGAGCTTTGCTTTGCCGTGTTCATTGAGGCTCTTTTCAAAATTCTTTCACCGTCGCTAAGAAGTCTGTCCGTTGCGGTGTGCTCAATCAAATTTTGCTCCTTATAGATGCGAATTTCCTTGCCCGTATTATAATCGGAGAACATATTCAGAAAATAGTAAAAAATCCTGTCAAGGCGCGAATACTCGTCACTCGCCTTAAACCAAGCTTTGTTCATTCTCACGGCAACAACAAGAATAATAACAGCCATAACGGCGATTGCGCCGAATATGGTCAGCAAAAACGCAGGGCGTTCAAAGAAAGTGTTACCAGTTTTCTTAAATCCGATTTTAAACAGCGGAGTGACAATAACGACGGATATAATCACAGTCAACGCACCGGAAATGAAATCACGCATCATCCAGGTGAGCTGAACAAAAGATGAAAAAACTCTGTCTTGCGCCTCGGAATGCTTATGCACCAATTCTTTAAATTCGCTGCATTCAAGCTTTTGATATTCAATTCCGAAAAGCTTTGATGAAATTCGTTGAAGCTCTTTGTTATACATAAGCGAACGGTAAACAAATTGCATGTCGCCGAGATAATAGTTGATAAAAAACAACATGGCATTTATGCCCACAGCTAAGCCTATATACAGCGCAAGGCTTTTCATATCTGCACCGCCCGCAAGCAAATCTATGATTTTTGATGTAAACCAAATATTCACAAACGGCATAACAGCCGTAACAATCGCAACGGTAACGGCGGTGGGGATAAGGCGTTTTTCGAGGCGGTGCATTTCTCGAAACGCCGCAAAAACAGTTTTTATATTTTTCATACATCCTCGCCTCCGTTCTCTTTATAATAGTAGCTTTGAATTTGGTACATTCTGTAGTACGAGCCTTTGAGCGCCATAAGCTCCTCGTGGGTGCCGCTCTCGGCAATTCGGCCGTCCTTGATAAATAAAATTCTGTCACAAAAGCGAGTGGACGAAAGGCGGTGAGAAATAAAAAACGATATTTTGTTGCTTGTGATCTCATTATATTTAAGGTATAGCTCGTTCTCTGCTATAGGGTCAAGCGCCGCCGTAGGCTCGTCAAGAATTAAAACAGGGGCATTTTTGTAAATAGCCTTTGCAAGCAAAAGCTTTTGCTTTTCGCCGCCCGAAAAGTCAACCGCATTCTTATATACATCCTTTATCATATATGATTTTTCTTTATTCGGCAGTCTGTTTATTTTGTTTGAGATGCCTGCTTTTTCAAAAGCGTCAAAAAGTTTTTCTTTATCATAATTTGATGTTGCGCAAATATTTTCGGCAATAGTCATAGGCATAAAATAATAGTCCTGAAAAACTGCCGAAAAAAGATTAAAATAACTGTTGCCTGAAAAATCACGGTTGCTTTTTCCGTTAATCAAAATTTCGCCGGATGTGGGATAATAGAGGCCGCAAAGGAGTTTAACAGCGGTGGTTTTGCCTGCTCCGTTTTCGCCTACTATGGCTATATTTTCGCCTTTGTTCACCTTGAAAGACATATTGTTAATTGTGCTTTTTTCTGCCGACTGATATTTAAATGAAACATTCTGAAACTCAATAGACTCAATACCTTTAAAATCAATATCGGGTTTATTATCATTTTCGTCCGTGCTCTCCGCAAATTCACGAAAAGCGGCGCAGTCGTTGCAGCATCGTTCAAGATTTGAATATTGATACACAGCGTTCATTATCCAATTAGAAAAGCCGGTTATTATGCCGAAATAGAAAATAAAATCGGAAACGGAAAGCCTGCTACTGCACACAAGATATGTAAGATAAACATATGCAACAAGTTCACGCAAGAGATTAAGGAGCGCCCTTGTGCCGCCTACCTTGATGTTTTGGCGTGCAAATTTTTGATTAACCGCCTCTAATTCATATATTATTTTTGCAACAGCAAGCATAAAATAATCGGTAAAGCCGTAAAGCCTAATATCCTTTGCGGCTGAAAAATCACGGCAAAGGTTATAGTAATAATCAAAGCGAACAAATATTTTGCTTCGTTCGTTTTTTGTTTTCTTTTCCTTTTTATTTAAGAATTTTAAAAGAAAAAACTCGCAAACACAGGTGGCAAGAATAATCAAAATCATTATCATATTGATTTTGTAAATCAGTGCAAGCGATGTAATAATGCCCACTATGCAAACGCAAAATTGATTGCAAGAATCAAGAAAATCCGAAGAACCGGAATAATAACTGCGATAAAATTCCATAGCCCTTTTATTTTTTTCTCTGCCGTGTGGGCTTTCAATATTTTTGTAATCTGTATAAAGATTTTTCCGAAATGCAAGCACGGCATAACGCATACGGATAATGCGTGCACTGCCGTTTAAAAGCTCCTGCATAAACGGCGCAAACCATGTGGTCAGCACAAGCAGCACGCTGAGCAGTCCCACAACAAGTGTGAGTCTGCCAACGGTTACACCCTCGGTTATGCAGTCTATCATCGCTTTGGGTATATAAGCTGTTATAATCGGCTGAAACACGAGTGCCGGCACACGAATAAAGAAATATATCAGGCTTTTTTTATCCCATGTAATCCAGTTTTTCAGCATGTATTTCAAGTTTGATTTCATATTTTTCCCCTTTTTAAAATCTGCTTTAAACAGTTGATATGGCGCTGCGGATGATTTTCAAGTATGATACCCTATGTTTGCATTATATAACGCAATAATCTATATGTCAAGAATGCCAATGTTTTATTATCTAACTATAACATTAGATAATGTAGGGGTGATATAGTGATTAGGCTTAATGCACTTGAATTGCTTAAAAAGCAAGGCAAAACAAAATATTGGCTTTATAAGCAGCTTGATATGAGCTATCAAAATTTTAATAAAATGATAAATAATGAAACTAAATCAATTAAGTATGAAAATATAGAGGCGATGTGCCAGCTGCTTTGTTGCACGCCGAATGATTTGCTTAAAATCACCGATGATTGATAAAAAATCAGGTAAAAGCATTTCTTTAATCAAGCAAAAATAAAATATGTATATTAAAACCGCAGTCGTTTGGCTGCGGTTTTTTTATATTTAAAATGCTTTGGGGCAAAATATTTTAGAGGTGTTTTTTGTGAAAATAAAAGGGAAAACGGCTTTTTTCGATAATCCGCCGGTTATAATCGGCTCTGCGGGTGTTTGCGGCAAAAAAGAAGGCGAGGGTCCGCTTGCGGGTGATTTTGATGCCGTGTTTGAAGATACAACTATGGGCATGGATTCGTTTGAACTTGCCGAATCCGCAATGCTGCATGATGCCGCAGTAAGGGCTCTTTCAAATTCGGGCACGGCGGCAGGGGATGTTGATTTTATTCTTTGCGGCGATTTGCTTAATCAATGCATCGGCAGCTCGTTCGCCGTTAAGGATTTGCAAATTCCCTGCATAGGAATGTACGGCGCTTGCTCCACCATGGCGCTGTCGCTTGCCGTAGGCTCAATGCTTGCAGATGGCGGCGCGTCGTGTGTGCTGGCTGGCACATCAAGCCATTTTTGCTCCAGCGAGCGGCAGTTTCGCTATCCGCTTGAATATGGCGGTCAGCGTCCGCCGTCTGCGCAGTGGACGGTAACGGGCGCGGGCTGCGCCGTTATCAAAAGCAGCGGAAGCGGCGTGAAAATTCCTGCTGTTTCGGTGGGCACAATTTGCGATCTCGGCATAACGGATGCCAATAATATGGGTGCCGCAATGGCACCGGCGGCAGAAAAAACGATCTTTGATTTTTTGTGCGATTCCGGCACTTCACCTTCGGATTATGATTTGATTTTAACAGGTGATTTGGGCAGCACCGGCTCTCAGCTGTTTTATGAGCTGTTTGAAAAAGAGCACGGCATTGATTTGCGCCCGTTTCATAATGATTGCGGCTTGATGATTTATGATTTAAAAAAACAAGATGTTAACAGCGGCGGCTCGGGCTGCGGCTGTTCAGGTTCGGTGCTGTGCTCGCATATCCTTAAAGAAATGCATGCGGGCAGGCTGAAAAAAGTGCTTTTCGTTGCCACAGGCGCTTTGATGTCTGCCACTTCAAGCAAACAGGGCAGCACAATTCCGTCCGTGGCACACGCCGTGCTTTTGGAGGTGTGATTATGGATTTGAAAAATAATATTAAAATTATCGGCAGTTTTCAAAAAGCGGTTAATGCGCTGTATGCCGCAATCACCGTTATCAGGATAGCGGCAGTTGCTTTTTTGATTTTGCAAACAGTGGTGCTCATTTGCTCAAACCGCCCCGCCGGCAAAATAAGCATATAAAGTAAAAAGAGTACCTTCCGGTACTCTTTTTTGATTTTTGTTTTGATTAAATGCTGATTACTCCGAATGTGTTAAGAACGGAGCTTACAAGAATTGCAAAAATGAAAACGGGTGCAATCCATTTGATCATAACATTATAAAATTTCTTTTCCTTGAATTTGCCGTTAAGCTCAATTTCATCGGTAATTGTTTTGGGCTTAATTGCAAAGCCAACCATAATGCAGGTAAACAAGCCAACAACGGGAAGAAGAATGCTGTTTGAAACAAAGTCAAGGAAATCAAGAATTCCCATATTCATTATGGTGAAGTTTTGCCAAATGCTAAAGCCGAATGCACAGCACATACCAAGCAGCAGTGTGTAAGCATAAACCAAAAGAGTGGCTCTTTTTCTTTCCATTTTATACTTATCGGTAATGCCCGCAACAATTGCTTCCATAACGGAAACAGAGCTTGTGAGCGCTGCAAAAAGCACCAAAAGGAAGAAGGCTGCACCGATAAAGTTGCCGATTTCCATGCCGGCGAAAACCTTGGGCAGGGTGTCAAACATAAGGCTTGGGCCTTGGCCGAGAGCTGCTTCGTCTCCTCCCGAATAAACAAAAACGGAAGGCACAATCATAAGGCCGGCAAGAAATGCCACGGCGGTGTCAAAAATTTCAATTTGGCGTGTGGATTTAACAATGCTTTCGTCCTTATTGAAATAAGAGCCGTATGTTACCATAATGCCCATTGCAAGCGACATTGAATAAAACATTTGCCCAAGTGCTGCAATAAATGTCATTATGCTGAGCTTTGAAAAATCAGGCTTAAGGTAATATTCAACGCCTGCTTTTGCTCCGGGGCGTGTTACAACAAATATTGAAAGCGCAACAGTTAAAACAACAAGCGCAGGCATAAGGAATCTACTCATTTTTTCTATTCCTTTATCAACGCCTAAAAGAATTATAACCGTTGTGGCGGTTGCAAAAATGAAAAACCAAATCAAAGGTTCAACGGGTTTTGAAACGAATTGGCCGAAAAATCCTGCTGCAGCAGCTTCATCAACCTTGCCTACAATCATCTGTGCGGCATATTTTGTTACCCATCCGCCTATAAGGCAATAATAGGGCAAAATAAGCACCGGCACAAGCGTTGCCAGGCCGCCGAGCCAATTCCATTTTTTGCTAAGTGCGCCGAATGCGCTCATTGGGCTTAGCTTGGTTTTGCGACCGATTGCAATTTCCGTTACCATTAAAGTAAAACCGAATGTAACGGCAAAAACAATGTAAACAAGTAAAAACATACCGCCGCCGTATTTTGCTGCCAAATAAGGAAAACGCCAAATGTTTCCAAGGCCGACTGCGGAGCCTGCGGCAGCCAAAACAAATCCGAGTCTGCCGGAGAATGAGCTTCGCTTAGTGTCACTCATAAATAAAGGGTCCCCTCTCTAAAAAAGAATATTTGTCCCATTATATCATTTCAAAGCCCTTTTGGCAACAAAAACATTCATATTTGCTTAATACATTCTTTACAAATAAGCTTTTTTATGCTTTTTTTGCGGTGATTGACAAGATACGCCTATTTTGGTAGAATTTTATTGTATTTATTCTATATGAAAGGGAATGCGGAAATGAACGATTACACAAGCGGCCATCGGCAGCGTTTAAAGCAAAAATATTTGGCCGGCAGCGGAAATCTTGTGTATGATTACGAAGCACTTGAACTGTTGCTTACATATGCCGTGCCCCGTGCGGATGTTAAGCCGGCAGCAAAGGCACTGATTGAAAAATTCGGCACAATTGATAATGTGTTTTCCGCCGAGCCGGCAGAGCTTGAAACAGTGCCCGGAATAGGGCAAAATTCCGCAATTTTAATTTCCCTTGTGCGTGATTTGCAAAAGCGTTGTTCAAAATCCAAAAATTCCAAAATAACCTGCCTCGGCTCTGCCGATGTTGCGGAAGATTATTTTATGAATTTGCTCGGTAACGAGGATGTGGAAAAATTTGTGATGGTAACGCTTGATAATTCAAACAAAATAATTTCGTGCCGCAATCTTGCAAGCGGCAGCACAAAGCATTTAAAAGTTTATTCCCGTGATGTCGTTCAATTTGCCTTGCTTGATAAGGCAAGCAGAGTGCTGATTTCGCACAATCATCCCGTCGGCAACACGGCTCCGTCTGCTTCAGATATAGATTTTACCCTTGAATTGAGAAACACACTCAATGCGGTGGATATTGAGCTTGCAGATCATATAATAGTCGGCAAGGATAATGCAAAATCAATGCGCTCCTGCCATGTATACAGAAACTATTTTATAAAATCATAAATAATGCGGCGACTGCTCACCTGTTTGCGTTTTCGCAAAATGCTGTTAAAAGTTAAGGAAGTGATTTTACGGCTTATTCAAAACTGAAATATAACAAACTCAGCCCGGATGTTGAGCAAAAAATTTTGAACGACAGGGAAAACGGCGTAAAAAATCCTTATCGCTGTGATGATTCTGCCGTGATTCGCAGAAATGAAAATGCAGATCGTGCAAGTCTTTGGCGTCCCGCTTTTGTGAGGGATATTGAAAAAATAATTCACCTTCCTTATTATAACCGTTATGCGGATAAAACACAGGTGTTTTCGTTTTATAATAATGATGATATAACACGCCGTGCTCTTCATGTGCAGCTTGTGTCTCGCATAGCACGCAATATCGGCGCCGTGCTTGGGCTTAATCTTGATTTGATAGAGGCAATTTCACTTGGGCATGATATCGGCCACACTCCGTTCGGCCACGCCGGCGAAAGATTTTTAAGCCGGCTTTTGTTTAAAGAAACGGGCAAGCTTTTTAACCACAATGTGCACAGTGTGCGTGTGCTGGATAATTTGTTTGAGCGCAATATAAGCCTGCAAACGCTTGATGGGATTTTGTGCCACAACGGCGAATTTGAGCAGCAGGAATATCGCCCCGCATATGGAAAAACATTTGATGAATTTGATAAAAGCGTGCAGGAATGCTATGCAAGCAGCGATGCAATTCATAAGCTTGTGCCGTCCACCCTTGAGGGATGCGTTGTGCGCATATGCGATATGATTGCTTATCTCGGAAAGGATCGGCAGGATGCTCGAATTGCTAAAATAATTCCGCCGAATTATAAATTTCAAAGCGAGGTTATCGGCGGCGAAAATGCATCTATAATAAATAATTTAACCGTTGATATTATTGAAAACAGCTATGGAAAGGATTATATTTTGCTCAGCCCCGGCGCTTATAATGATTTAAAGCATGCCAAAGAAGAAAATTATTCCGTTATATATAAAAATGAGCAGATAAACAGGCAGTATAACGAAATAATAGGGCCTATGTTTGAAGAACTTTATTATAACTTGCTGGATCAGGTTAAAAGCGGCAGCGAGGGCAGCATAATTTATCGCCATCACATTAAATTTATAATGGAGGCGCAAAAATATTACACCGGCGGCAAAGATTATCTTGCAGATGATCCGAATATGATTGTTGCCGATTTTATTGCAAGCATGACGGATGATTATTTTATGGCATTGCATGAAAAGCTTTTTCCTGGCAGCCGTTATAAAATTAAATATAAATCTTATTTCAGTGAGGACAATATTTGATTTTCCTTTTTGAAAAAATATATTCGGAGCACCGATTTGAAATGCCAAAATGCTTTTTGCATGCGGCAAACAAATTGCGGTGCTCCATTTGTTTTTTTCAGAAAATATTTGTTGATCGAAAATAATTATACGAAAAATGATAAAAAATTATTGACAAACGATAATTTTTGCATATAATGAAGGTGTAAATGCTTTTAAAGGAGGCTTTTTCTGTGTGGAACAGTGATAAATCAATAAATCTTACTCATTTCTTTGTGCGTGTGTTTTATGCGCTTCTTGCCGTGCTTGCAATCGCTGCGCCGTTTCTTATTGAAAATGAATCGCTAAACGGCATTTTCAGCTTTGCAAACGATTTGCCTAAAATGTATTTGATTCCTTTTTATATTTCCGTGCCGGCCGGTTTCGCCGCTCTTGTTTGCCTTGATAAGCTGCTGCGTAATTTGAAAAACGAAGTTGTTTTTGATTGCCTAAATGTGCGCCTATTGCGGATTTTAAGCTATTGCTGCTTTTTTGCCGCCGCCGTTGCCGTTCTGGGCGGAGCGGTAATCGGCATGAAATACGGCCATTTGTTGTTTGTTTATGCCTGTGCGGTTTTGAAATTATTTGTCGGCGTAATAGTGCGTGTTGTTAAAAACTGCTTTCAAAAGGCTGTTGAAATAAAATCAGAAAATGATTTAACCATATAGGAGGGCGTTATGCAAATTATTGTTAATCTGGATGTAATGCTTGCAAAAAGAAAAATGTCCTCCGGTGAATTGGCCGCAAAAATCGGAATCACACCTGCCAATTTGTCTATTTTAAAAACCGGCAAAGCAAAGGCAGTTCGATTTTCAACACTTGAGGCTATTTGCGATGTACTTGATTGTCAGCCCGGAGATATTCTTGAATTTAAGAGGTAAATAAAATGAATAATATGAATGAAGGCAGGAAAAGTATGCCTTGCGATATGCATAATATGAATAATAATATAAATAAAATAAATAATATACAAAGCAATATAAATAATACTCCGCCGATTTACGGTGCGCCTATGCCGCCCTATGCAGATTTCGGCGCATATTATCCGCCGGCACCCACGGTTAAAAAAAGAAAAATCGCGGTTTCAAAGCGCGATGTCGTTTTTGAATTGCTCTTTTTCGGCACGGCAATCGTTATCACGGATTTTGTTTTGTGGCATGGGCTGTCGCTCGGCTTTTCTCTTGCTTTTTTATTGCTTTTTGCCGTTGTCACCGCCTATTATGCCGATAAAGGCAAAAGGCCGCCCGCTTTTGCCGTTTCCTGCGGCGCGCTTTCGCTTGCCGGCGCAGGCTCGTTTGCCGTTTCAAACGATGCATTTTTAAAGCTGTTTATGCTTATTCCGACTGCTCTCCTTTTTGCCCTTTATGTGTGCGGAATTTCGGGCGGGCTTCGCCGCCGCTGCGGCAGCGTCAAAATACTCGGCGACGCCGCAAAGAGCGTTTTTAAAACACCCGCCGAAAATATCGGTGCCGTTGTGGGAGGGTATTGCGGCTTTTCATTAAAAAACAAGGCTAATAAAAATGTTGTTATCGGCATTTTGATGGCGTTGCCCGTTCTGGCTGCGGTTATTCCGCTTCTCGCTTCAAGTGATGCCGCATTTGAAAATCTTGTTAAAACGGCGTTTAAGAATATCGGCACGGGAATAGGCAAAATAATCATTGCCGCCGTGATTGCGTTTTTGCTTATCGTGTATGCCGTTTCAAATAAATATTCGGCGCAAGCGGCAAAGGAGCCGTCTGTTTCCCGCAGGCTGAACCCAGCCGTTTCAATATCATTTTTAAGTGTTATATCGGCTGTTTATTTGGTGTTTCTGTTTTCTCAGCTTGCTTATTTTTTCAGCGCGTTTTCGGGCGTGCTCCCGCAGGGATATACTTACAGCGCCAGTGAATTTGCAAGGCGCGGCTTTTATGAAATGGCCGCCGTGTGCATAATAAACACGGCTTTGCTTTCCGCCGTTGCCGTGCTCACGAAAAAATCGCCGCAAAAGGTTCTCCGTGCGGTTAAGGCGCTTTCACTTTTCATAATGCTTTTCAGTGCGCTTTTGCTTGCGATATCGGCGGCAAAAATGGGGCTTAATATAAGCATTTTCGGCCTCACGAAAAACAGACTTTTCGTTTGCCTGCTGATGGCGGCGTTTGCTGTTGTTTTAATCTTTTTTGCAATTCATATTTTTGCGCCGAAGATGCCGTATATGCAAACCGTAATCATAATTTGCAGTGCGATTTTTATTGCTTTTGCCTATTTCAATTCGGATAACGCAATCGTTAAATACAATATCGCAAAATACGAAAGCGGCGCAATTTCTTCGATAGACGGCTATTACCTTTCAAATTTAAAAGGTGCCTTCGTCTCGGATTTTGCCGAAATCGAAAAAAGCAGCAATAATTCTGCCGCAAACGGTGCACGCAGTGCGATAATCGGCAGAATATGTGAGTGCTGTCCCGAATTTTTCGGCGGCGGCTTCGCTGTAAACAACGATATCGAATATAAAAAATCCGATTTTCGCGAATATAATTTGCTCGGTGATCAAGTAAAAAAGGACGCTGCCGTCTTTTATAATTCACTTTCGGAAAAAGAACGCCGCACGCTTTATTCGCAGTATCTTCTGGAGGAACGCGGCGGCACTTACGACCCCGATTCAAACAGCTACAACGTTTGGGAAAACGACGGAAACGAAGCTGTTTATTCCTATGATTCCGCCACGGGTGAATATATTAAATCACAATCCGTTCACGCCGCCGTTTACGAATCAAACGGTTATGATGATTATAATTACGGTAATGAACGCGAAAACGAAAGCGGTTCATATCTTTATGTTTCAAAAATAAAATAAAAAAGCGCGGCAGCCATCAACATTCGGTTAATGATGCCGCGCTCTTTTGCGCTTAATTTAATTATTGCCTTTTCGGAAAAACAACCACAAGCATCCATTTAAAGGCTTCGTCGCCGCGAACGGAATGCGGTTTCTTTGCCGGCATCAGCAGCGATTGCCCTGCCGAAACGGTGTGCCCAACGCCGTCAACTGTGAAAATGCCCGTGCCCTCAAGCACCGTCACAAATGCATCGCCCGTTGACTCGTGGGTGGATATTTCTTCGCCTGCATCAAAGGCAAAAAGGGTAACGCTTACCGCATCGTTTTGCGCCAGCGTTTTGCTCACAACCTCGCCCTGCCTGCAAGTGATTTGGTCCTTGAGCACAACCGCTTTCTCGGCGGGAAAGTTTTTAATGTATTTTTCCATAATGCGAATTTACTCCTTAATATTTATAATGTTTATAATATATTATATCCCGTTTTGAATAAAGGTCAATATCGGCCCCCTGTTTTAAAAGCTTACCAAAAATAAAGCAAAACATGCTGCCAATATTATTAAATAAACCAATTGCCTGCCGCCGCGCACGGTGTTATAATCTATTCAAATTCAGGCAAAAGGAGTAATGGCTTTGCAAAATCAGGCAATTGAAAATTCGGCGGGAAAGCCCATTTTCAGCAAAAAAGATTTGGTGCGGCTGATAGTGCCGCTGATAATAGAACAGTTTTTGCTTCTAAGCGTTGGTATGGCGGATACGCTTATGGTAACAACTGCAGGCGAGGCGGCGGTTTCCGGCGTTTCCCTTGTTGACAATATAAATATGCTTTTGATTCAAATATTTGCAGCCCTTTCAACCGGCGGTGCCGTTGTGGTTTCTCAATACCTCGGCAGCGGCAAAAAGGAATCGGCACAAAAGGCGGCAAAGCAGCTTATGTATACCGCAACGGTATTTTCTGTTTTTATAATGATTTTGGCTCTTGTTTTTCGCCGCCATGTGCTTTCGCTTGTGTTCGGAAATATTGAAGCGGATGTTATGGAAAGCGCTCTTTCCTATTTCTTGGTAACGGCAACGGCTTATCCTTTTATGGCTATATATAATGCCGGTGCGGCATTGTTCAGGTCTGTGGGAAACAGTAAAGTTTCAATGCTTAATTCACTTATTGTAAATATAGTTAATATCTCTGTTAACGCCGTGCTTATTTATGGGTTTAAAATGGGTGCTCTCGGCGCAGGTATCGGCACTTTAACATCTCGAATTGTGGCTGCTGTGTTCATTTTGGTGCTTTGGCAAAGGCGCAGCAATGAATTGCGAATTGTTAAATTGTTTAAGCCTGAATTTAACGGCAAACTGGTTAAGCAGATTTTATCAATAGGCATTCCGAACGGAATGGAAAACGGAATGTTCCAAATCGGCAGGCTGCTTGTGCTCAGCCTCATAACAACCTTTGGCACAAATGTTGTGGCTGCAAATGCAATCGGCAACAGTATTGCGGGTGTTATAAATGTGCCGGGGCAGGCGATAGGGCTTGCAATGACAGTTGTTGTTGGGCAGTGTATGGGTGCCGGAAACACAAAGCAGGCCGTGGATTACACAAAAAAGCTTATGTTTGCGGTTTATGTGCTTATGGGCTCGCTTTGCATTATTCAGTTCATTTTCACAAATCAGCTTGTTGCAATCTTTAATCTTACTCCCAAAGCATCTGCGGCGGCAGCTCAGGTGCTCAGATACAGTGCCGTGTTTACGGCAACAATTTGGCCGCTGTCGTTTAATTTGCCTAATTCCTTGCGTGCGGCGGGCGATGTTATGTTTCCTTTGATAGTTTCGCTTGTTTCAATGTTTATTTTCCGTGTGGGTCTAAGCTATGTTTTTGCTTGCTCTTGGGGGCTTAATTTGGGCTTGCTCGGCGTTTGGTTTGCAATGTTTGCCGATTGGTTGGTAAGAAGTGTTCTTTTTGTTGTTCGCTTTGCCAAGGGCAAATGGAAGCAAAAAAAGGTTATCGGCTGATAATGCTGCAACGCAATAACAATAATGATAATAATAAAAGCCGAAGGCGCTTAAATGCCTTCGGCTTTTTGTTTGCGAAATCCGCTTATTTTTCTTTTTTGTGTTTTGCAGCCGCAGTAACGAATCCACGGAAAAGCGGGTGCGGTTTGTTGGGTCTGCTCTTGAATTCGGGGTGGAATTGGCATGCCACATACCATGGATGCGCAGGAAGCTCCATCATTTCAACGATGTGGTTATCCGGTGAAGTGCCGGCAAAAAGCACACCGTGATTCAGCAGATCTTCGCGGTAATCATTGTTTACCTCATAGCGGTGGCGGTGGCGCTCATAAATCATGGACGCACCGTAAAGTTTGTATGCTTTTGAATTTGGGTTAAGCACACATGGGTATTGGCCAAGGCGCATTGTGCCGCCCATTTCTTCAATATCTTTTTGCTCCGGCATAATGTCAATAACCGGATGTGTGGTTTCGGGATCGATTTCCGCCGAATTTGCGTCTGCATAGCCAAGCACGTTTCTTGCAAATTCAATTATTGCAATTTGCATGCCGAGGCAAATGCCAAGATACGGAATGTTGTGCGTTCTTGCATAGTTTGCCGCTTTGATTTTGCCCTCTGTTCCTCTGCTGCCGAAACCGCCGGGAACAAGAATGCCGTCCATATCTCCCAAAACGGCGTCTAAATCAACGTCGTCGCCCTCAAGGCTTTCGGAATCTATCCAATGTATATCAACAGCGGATCTTGTTTCAATTCCGCCGTGCTTTAATGCCTCGTTAACTGAAATATAACTATCGTGCAGCTCAACATATTTGCCAACCATTCCAATTTTAACGGTTTGAACGGGATTTCTGAGCGCATCAAGCATCTCTTGCCAATCGCTCAGTTCCGGTTCGCCGCATTGAAGCCCAAGCTTTTTAACGGCAACGGTGTCAAGCCCCTCCTCATGCAGCATCATCGGCACTGCATAAAGAATGTCGCAATTGTTGTTTTCTATAACGCAGTCCTTTTCAACATTGCAGAAAAGGGCTATCTTGTTTCTTATATCATCCGTCAGCGGATGCTCCGTGCGGCACACAATAACATCCGGGTGAATTCCAAGCGCAAGCATTTCTTTAACACTGTGCTGAGTGGGCTTGGATTTAAGCTCGTCCGAAGCCGCAAGATACGGAACAAGCGTAACGTGAATGAAAAGGCAGTTTTCTCTGCCGTATTCAACGGAAAATTGGCGAATGGCCTCAAGAAAAGGTTGGCTTTCAATGTCGCCTATTGTTCCGCCGATTTCAACAAAGCACACATCTGCGCCTGTTTCTGCATTTCTGTAAATGGATTTTTTGATTTCATTTGTTACATGCGGAATAATTTGAATTGTTTGGCCGCCGTAAACACCTTTTCTTTCGTCCGTTATAACTTTCCAATAAACTCTGCCGGAAGTTAAATTTGAATTCTGAGAAAGTGATTCGTCAATAAATCTTTCGTAATGCCCAAGGTCAAGGTCTGTTTCCGCACCGTCGTCCGTAACAAAAACTTCGCCGTGCTGAACGGGATTCATTGTGCCGGGGTCAACATTAAGATACGGATCAAGCTTTTGCGCAGTAACCTTTAATCCCCGTGCCTTCAGCAGTCTGCCGAGCGAAGCGGCGGTTATGCCTTTGCCGAGTCCGCTCACAACACCGCCTGTAACGAATATGTATTTTGGCTTTTTCATAGTTAGTCCTCCTTATTCAATTGCTGTAGTTTGTTATATCTATTCGGGTGTGCCCGTTTGAATCTTGCTCCGCTGCCTGCTTGAACGGCACGGCAATTTTCACATTTCGCACTTTGCGTGCGCTGCACACCTGCTAAACCAAATAAAAAAGATAAAGCCGCCGCATAGGCACTTTTTGCCGTGTTTGGTTTAATGCTTATTTCTTTGCCGGCTCACTCGTTAGGCGAACGCCAAGCTTTTTAAGCACATTTTCATCAACCTGTGCAAGTAAAACAGAAGAGTGCATTTCGCAATTTTTAAGCTCGCAAAGCTTGTTCATGGCAGCTGCCGCATTTTTGTCTGCCGTGGCTGAAATCGCAAGCGCAATAAGCACTTCATCTGTGTGAAGCCTTGGATTTTTGTTGCCAAGATGGTTTGTTTTAAGCTCTTGAATGGGCTTGATAACATCCGGGCCTATCAAAAGCACATCATCATCAATTCCCGCAAGATGTTTAAGCGCATTTAAAAGAGTTGCAGATGCGCAACCGAGCAGTGCGGATGTTTTGCCCGTAACGATTGTGCCGTCTTTAAGCTCTGCCGCTGCAGCGGGTTGCTCTGTTTTTGCCGCAATTTCCTGTGCCGCAGCAGCGCATCTTCTGCTTTCTGCACTTATGCCGGCTTGGTTCATAAGAAGCTCAAGTTTGTAGATTTCTTCTTTGTTTCCTGCGCCCTTTGCGGCATTTTTAACCGCATTGTAATATCTGCGCACAATTTCCTGAAGCGATGCCTCGGAAACCGCATCATTATCAAAAATGCAGTTTCCTGCCATGTTAACACCCATATCTGTGGGCGATTTGTAGGGGCAGGTACCGTACATTCTTTCAAAAGTGGCTTTAAGCACCGGGAAAATTTCAACATCTCGGTTGTAGTTAACAGTTGTTTTTCCGTATGCTTCAAGATGCCATGGGTCAATCATATTTATGTCGTTAAGATCAGCCGTTGCTGCTTCATAAGCCATGTTAACCGGGTGGCGAAGCGGCAGGTTCCAAATCGGGAATGTTTCAAATTTTGCATATCCCGCTTTAACTCCTCGCTTGTTTTCGTGATAAAGCTGAGAAAGGCAAACCGCCATTTTTCCGCTTCCGGGGCCGGGTGCCGTGATAACCACAAGCTGCCTTTGTGTGTGAATGAAATCGTTTTTGCCGTAGCCGTTGTCGCTTACTATGTTTGAAATGTTAGATGGATAGCCGTCTATCAAATAATGGTGGTAAACGGGGATGCCGGCGTCTGCCAGCCTCTCCTCAAAGCGCAACACCTTCGGATGGGCCGCATATTTTGTAAGCACAACGCTGCCAACCATAAGCCCTCTTTTTGTGAATGCTTTTGCAAGGCGCAAAGCATCAACATCGTAAGTTATGCCCAAATCGCTGCGCACCTTGCTTTTTTCTATATCCTCGGCGCTGATAACTATAACGATTTCCGCCTCATCCTTCAGCTGAAGCAGCATTTGAAGCTTGCTGTCCGGCTCAAAGCCCGGCAACACCCTTGCAGCATGGTAATCGTCAAAAAGCTTGCCGCCGAATTCAAGATAAAGCTTGCCGCCGAATTCACAAATTCGCTCGCGAATTCTTGTGGATTGCATTTTTAAATATTTGTCATTGTCAAATCCGATTTTATACATATTTCCTCTCCGTAATGCCGATAAAAACAATAAGACGGCTGCACGAGCGTACAACCGTCTGTACTTACACATTATAAAGCAAAGAAAGCATAAAATCAATATCCGCAATAAAAAAATACGCAAAAAAATCAGTTTGCCTCAAAATCTTGTTTTCTTCTGCATCAATAATTCAAAAATTTGTTTCGGTTCTGCGTATGATTTATACGGCATAATAAAAGTGCTCATAAATCAAATCCTTTATGAGCACTTTAAGTGGTCGAGGTGACAGGATTCGAACCTGCGATCCCCTGCTCCCAAAGCAGGTGCGATAGCCAAACTTCGCTACACCTCGATAGATATTAAGTTTTTAAGTAAATGCAGGCAGTTTGGTTATGCTTTGGTCGCCCTCTTGCAAAATCGTCGCAACAGAAGCAACAAAAAAGCGCGGAAAATATGTTGCCGTTTGCCTTACTGCTCTGCTATTTTAATATAAGTGGGGGATTTTGTCAAGCAGAATATGCGGCACAGTGAAATATTAGGTAAATTCTTTGTTAAAATTAAACAATTTGCAATGATTGCCTTTGTTAAAAATGCAGAAAGTTTTGCGTTTTATTGACAAAATGCAACATACGAATATAAACTTGTTTTGTATTACAATAGGCCGATAAATAAAACCTTCGGAGGTGAAAGAATGAAAAGGATCGGAGCCGCAGTGATTGCCGTTTGCATTTTTTCTGCGCTGTTGTGCCCTTTTTACGCTTTCGCCTATGATTCTCGTTATGTGGATGAGCTTGAAAAATGGTCTGCAAACGAGTCTGCCGAATGGGTTGAATTTCAGGGCGAAAACGCCTCCGGCTATATGCAGTATTTTTACGGTGATTCGTGTGCATATTTTCATATTTTCGTGCAAAGCCCTCAGTTTGCGGAAAACGATGATTCACTATATATTACCGCCGATGTAAAAAATAAAAATCGCAGCTACAATGTTCAAATTTCAGAAAACGATGTTGAGGAGAAAGCGCCTTGCAAAATTTATAAAAATTTAGGCTCTTTGCCCGATGGGCTCCGCAATATAACATTTGCCCTTGAATTTATCGATAAAGAAGACAAAAATTATAAAAACGAGATTACTGTTTCAATTTGTGCCGGCGGAAATTGCCTTGCGGAAATCGGCGGCTTGGAATTCGGCGAGGATCCGTAACCGAAAGCAACAAAGCAGTCCGGTGCCAAGCAGGCAACGGCCAAGAAAAGCACTTCAGCCAAATCTGCAAGATCAGGCAAATCTGCAAATTCGGCAAAAAGCAAAAGTTCTTCGGAAAAATCAACAAAGTTTAAATATACGGAAACCTCTGAAGCTGCATCACACGGCGCAGATGCAAACGGCGGTCAAATTGAAAATGCTCAGGCTGAAGAAAATGAAAACGGCAATCAAAATTCGCCGTCCGCTTCAGAAGAAAAGGTCAGCCGCCTTTCCGGCACGGCAAAGGCTTTGATTGCAGTTGCCGCTGCATTTGCGGCATTCGGAACGGCGTTTGTCATCAAAGCCGCAAGTGCCAAAAAAAGCGAAAAAGCAAGCGATTCAAGTGAATTAAATAAAAGCGGCAATTCAAATTCCGAAAACAAGCAATAAATTAACCCTGTGCAAGCTGTGTGCACAGGGCTTTTTTGTGCCGAATGTTTGAAAAGAAAAAGTCAAAAATAATGTTGACAAATATGATTTAATGTGATATATTGTAGACAGTTAGTCAAAGCTAACTATTTTTTCAGACGGTTAGTTAGCCAATACTAACCTCGTGCCGTTATTTCGGCTTAAAGCTCAGGGCGCAGGGAATGCTCCTTCATAAAATTGTACCCTTGAATGCAAAATTACACTCTCCCTCAAGTTTTGCTTCTTTTTCCTTGCGCCCATTAAGGGCTTAAATCAATTAAGTGTGCTGTTGGCAATTAACGGTTGCAGCGATAAATAAAAATTCACGGCATTCTCATATATATTGAAAGGAAGCGCATAAAAATGGTAAAGATAACTCTTGGAATAAGCGGTATGGCGTGCGGAATGTGTGAAGCGCATATAAACGACACCGTGCGTGCCGCCTTTGATGTAAAAAAAGTGTCGTCCTCGCATTCAAAGAGCGAAACCGTTATTGTGGCAGAAAATGAAATTCCGAAATCTGCGCTTAAAGCCGTAATTGATAAAACGGGGTATAAGATGGTTTCCTTTAAGACGGAGCCGTATCAAATGAAAGGTTTGTTTTCTGCATTCCGAAAATAACGGTATATTACCATGTGTCTTAAACGAGACCGCCGATTTAAGTCGGCGGTCTCGTTTCGATTTTTCGTTATTCCGATTGTGTTTTTGCGGTGTGGGTTGAAGCACAAAACGCATGTGTTCGTGTTGCGCATAAGGATGTTTTAGTGTATAATTGTTTCGGCGAAACGCCACTGGAGTTGATTTAATGTATATCGTTGTAATCTGCGTAATTGCCGCAACCGTGTTGCTTTTGCTTGCAGTTGCCTTGGAAACAAAGCGAAGCGGCAGGGGAGGCTTTGGCGGAGGGGTTTTTGAAACTCCTGAAAAAAGAGCAGGCAGACAGGGCGAAAAATACGCAACCGATGAAATAAAAAAATGCCTTGATTCCGATGATTGCCTTCTTACAAATGTTTGCCTGGAATATAACGGAAAGCCGGCAGAGCTTGATAATCTTGTTATCAACAGAAGCGGCGTTTATATTATTGAAGTAAAAACTTATCGCGGCAGGCTGTTTGGAAATGCAGATGATTATAAATGGGAAAAATACAAAGTAACGGAAGCGGGAAATATTTATGAGGAAAGAGTTAAAAATCCGATAAAGCAGGTTAAACGCCAGGTTTATGTGCTTGCCAACTATCTCAGAAGCAACGGAATAAGAGTTTGGGTAAGCGGATATGCTTATTTCGTTTATAACAATTGCCCCGTAAAAAACGATGCGGTGCTTGAAAGCTTGGGTGATATATACAATGCGCTGCACCCGGAAGGTCAAAGCCGACTCAGCTCGGCCGATATAAAAAAAATAAAAAATTTGTTGATGTAGTTTAAGCTCTTAATGCGCCGGCTGTGTGCGCTTTTATCGGCTTTTTCCTTTGCGCCTTGCTTTGCTGCGGCAATGCGCTTTTGAAATTTGCGGCAGAAAGGTTGATTTGTGTGGCTGTTAAATTTATAGCCTGTGATTTAGACGGTACTTTGCTCGGTGCCGATCATGTAACGGTTGATGAGCGAACTAAAACGGCGCTTTTAAAGGCACACGAAAACGGAGTAAAGATTGCAATTGCCACCGGCAGAACACTGCCTGTTATTTACGGTACTGTGGATCAAATTCCGTTTATAGATTATGTAATTTATTCAAATGGTGCGGCAGTTTGCGATTTAAAATCCGCAAAAACAGTTTATTCAAAATATATGCCTGCCGATATTGCAATCGGAATAATTGAATTTTTGCTTAAATATCCCGTGTTTTTTGAAGTGTATTCGGATGGCGGGCAATATTCTCAGGCGGGGTGCGAAAAATATTTCACCAATATGAATCTGCCCCGTGATTTTTTGGAATCCTATATGAAATCCATAACACGCACGGAAGATATTGTTGCGGTTGCCAAGCAGGGCAAGGTTGAAAAAATCAATCTTTTCTATTTTGAAAAAGAGCATTATGAGGAAATCAAAAATTTTCTTTTTTCTTATAAAAATGTTGAATGCACCTCGCCTGTTGCAGGTGATATTGAAATAACCTATGAGGGCGTTGATAAGGCATATGCGCTTGAGGGCGTTTGCCGCAAGCTCGGAATAGACGCTTGTGATGTTATGGCATTCGGCGATGCGGATAATGATTTGAAGATGCTTTCATATGCAGGCTACGGTGTCGCAATGGGAAATGCAGATGAAAAATGCAAAGCGGCGGCAAATTACACAACCAAGCGCAATGATGAATACGGCGTTGCCTTGTTTGTTGAAAGATATGCGCTCGGAATAAAGCCCCGCCTTGCCGTTTCTGCTTGCCTGCTCGGTGAAAATTGCAAATATAACGGCGGCAACAATAAAAATGATGCCGTAATCGCCCTTGAAAAGGATTTTAAAATAGTGCCCGTGTGCCCCGAATGCTTCGGCGGATTAAAAATTCCCCGTGTGCCCAATGAAATTGTGAGCGGAAGGGCAATTTCAAAAAACGGCGAAGATTTTACCGAAGAATATATAAAGGGCGCCGAAAAAGCTCTTTATGTGGCAGAGGAAAGCGGCGCTTGCTTTGCCGTGCTGAAAGAGCGCAGTCCGTCTTGCGGCAAGGGTATGATTTATGACGGCAGCTTTTCCGGCACGCTTGTTCCGGGAAACGGCATAACCGCAGAATTGTTTATGAAAACGGGAATATCCGTTTTCGGTGAAAGCGAAATTGATAAATTGCTGGCACAGGCCGATCCCGTTTGATAAAAAGCTTGCTTGCAGAACGGCGCATTTTGTGTTAGTATATGTGGCAGGGCTTTAAGAGCCTGCCAACTTTTTTAAAGAGGAAAACAGCTATGAAATCAAAAAGAATATTTGCCGCCTTTTTGGCTTTAATGATTGCCGTGTGCTGCCTTTTTGCGGCTTGCTCGGCTAAAAAAACAAGCGATGATTCCGTTTCGTCTTCGGAATCTGTTTCCGTTTACAGAAATGAAACCTACACAACCACAGATCCTGCCGTTATCAAAGGCGGAGATGCGGCAGAACTTTTGCAATCTTATTCCACGGAAGAGCTTGGCCTTACAGAATCTTGGGATAAGTATAATTCCGTAACGGTGAACGACAGCGGCATTAAGCTTGAAAATACCGATTATGACGGATATTATATAGAAATTGAAGTCAGCAGAAGATATGATAACGGCGACGGTAAATATTTGTTTGACACGGCAGGAAAATATCTTATCAGCTATGACGGCAAAACTTTGCTTAAATATGATGATAAAACAGGCGAGTGCACACCGATAAAAATGAAATCCGCATCCTCAAATCAAAGCGAGCCTGCGGGCGAAACCCACACGCATGAAAACGGCGAGGTTCATTCCGGCGCCGTTCACGGGAAATAAACAAACCGATAAAACATTAAAAACAGCGGCAACGGCTTTTTGCCATTGCCGTTTTTTTATTGCCAAAACGGTGTTTTGGCAAAATACTGCGGCAGAACGGCAACACAACGGCTTTGGTGAATTGCTTTCTTTTGCGCCCTGCAGGCTTGTGCCAAGTCCATTGCCTATTGAAAAACCGTTGAAATTATGATAAGATTATGGTTAAAGGAGAGTTATGCTTATGAAGAGGGTACCTTTTAAATCGGGAGTGCATCCCTTTGAGGGAAAGTCATTTTCCGAAAATGAAAAAATAAGAAAAATAGAAGCTGCTCCCGAAATGGTGTTTCCCATGAGCCAGCATATAGGCGCACCTGCCGTGCCCACCGTTAAAATCGGTGATCGTGTGCTTGTGGGAATGAAAATCGGCGAGGCGGCTTCGTTTATATCAAGCCCGATTTTCAGTTCTGTTTCGGGCAAGGTAAAAATGATTGAGGATCGCCAAACGGTAACGGGCTCAATCAGCAAATGCATAATCGTGCAAAATGATTTTGAAAACGAGTGTGCACCCGGCTATGGCGAAATCAGAGATCCAAACAGTATTTCAAACGAGGAAATCGTTGAAATCGTTAAGCAATGCGGAATTGTAGGCATGGGCGGTGCAGGCTTCCCAACGGGAGTTAAGCTTTCACCTAAAAATGCGGAAGATATTGATTATCTTGTTATCAACGGCGCAGAATGTGAGCCGTATTTAACATCGGATTATCGCCTTATGACAGAGCGTGCTGGTAATATAATTACCGGTATTTCACTTGCGCTTCGCCTGTTTAAAAAAGCAAAGGCTGTTGTTGCGATAGAGGATAATAAGCCGTCCGCAATAAAGAAATTTGAAGCTCAGTGCAAGGGGCTTGAAAAAATCAGCGTTATGCCGCTTAAAACAAAATATCCGCAGGGCGGTGAGCGCCGCCTTATCGCAAGCGTAACGGGCAGAAAAATCAATTCGCACACTCTGCCTGCCGATGCCGGCGTGATTGTGCTTAATATTGCCACTGCTTATGCAATTTATGAGGCCGTTTGCGCAAGCAAGCCCTTAATTCACAGGGTTGTAACAATAACGGGCGACGGTGCCAATCAGCCCGGCAACATAGATGTGCTGCTCGGAACGCCGGCATCGTTCTTGGTGGAGCAATGCGGCGGTCTTAAAGAAAGCACCGAAAAAATCATTTGCGGCGGCCCCATGATGGGCTTTGCCGTTCCCAATCTTGATTTTCCCGTAACTAAAACATTTTCTTCCGTGCTTGCTCTCACAAGCGATGATGTTGTTAAAATGAAAACCACCGCTTGTATCCATTGCGGCAGGTGCGTCAACGCCTGCCCGGAAAATCTTGTGCCGCAGCTTATGGCAGCTTCCGTTAAGGCGGAGGATTATGAGCAATATGAAAAGCTCGGCGGCATGGAATGTATTGAATGCGGCTGCTGCACCTATGTGTGCCCGGCAAAAAGGCCGCTCACTCAGTCCTTCAAGCTTGCAAAGGCAAATGTAAGGGCTCGCAAGCAAGCTAAGTAAGGAGGAAAGTTGTTTTATGTATAATGTTTCGGTTTCACCGCATGTAAGGGATAAAAGTTCCACCTCCAAAATAATGTTGGAAGTGTGTATTGCTCTTGTGCCAACGCTCGCTTACGGCGTTTTTCATTTCGGCATAAATTCCTTGTTTGTTATAATTTCCGCAGTTGCAAGCTGCGTTATTTCTGAGCTCGTTTTTGAGCTTATCACAAAAAAGCCCATCACCGTGTTTGATTTAAGCGCAGTGGTAACGGGCCTTATAATTGCGCTCAATATGCCTCCGCAGGTGGCGTGGTGGGTGCCTGCCATCGGCGGTGTTTTTGCAATAATCGTTGTTAAAATGCTGTTTGGCGGAATAGGTCAAAATATCATGAACCCGGCGCTTGCCGCAAGATGTTTTTTGCTGATCTCTTTTGCCTCAAGGATGACGGATTTTTCAACGGCAGACGGTGTGTCTTCGGCAACTCCGCTTGCAGTTCTTAAAAGCGGCGGCAGCATTGATTTGGCGGATGCGTTTTTAGGTGTGAAAACGGGCTGCATCGGCGAGGTTTCTTGCTTTTTGATTCTTTTGGGCGGGGCTTATTTGCTTATCAAAAAGGTTATTTCAATCAGAATCCCCGCATTCTATATCGGCTCAACGGCATTGTTTATCTTTATTTTTGCTTGGGTAAAAGGCGGCAGCGTTCCCGATTGGCAATTTATTGTTGCAGAGCTTCTCACCGGCGGCCTTATGGCAGGTGCGTTCTTTATGGCAACGGATTACACAACAAGCCCCATCACAAAAGGCGGCCAAATAATTTATGCCGTGCTTATGGGCTTTTTAACGGCAGTGTTCAGAATTCTCGGCTCAAGCGCAGAGGGCGTTTCCTATGCAATTGTTATCAGCAACTTGGCTGTGCCGCTCATTGAAAAAATCTCCGTGCCGAAGCCGTTCGGCGTGCGCAAGAAAGAAGAGGTGTAAGCATGGCTAAATCAAAATCAAAGGTGCTTAAAAATTGCCTTGCACTTTTGCTTATAACTCTTGTGGCAGGGCTTGCGCTTTCGGGCGTAAACGAAATCACAAAAGAGCCTATCGCCAAGGCAGAGCAAAAGGCAAAAATGGATGCATATAATACCGTGCTTCCAAATGCAACATTTGAAGAACCGGAAAACAAGCAAATATTGCTTGATGAAGCCTCCGATATTCTTGGTGCGGAAGGCCTTTCAAAATGCAGTGTGGATGATCTTTATTTTGCTTATGATGAAGCAGGCGATAAAATCGGTTGCGTAATGTCTGCCACATCTCCAAGCGGTTACGGCGGCGATATTAAAGTTGCGGTTGGCATATCTTATAAAACAAATCAAATCACAGGCTTTTCCGTGCTTTCAAACAGCGAAACGGCAGGCCTCGGCGCAAAGTGCACCGAGGATGAATTTGCCGCTCAGTTTGCAGGAAAATCGGCAACAAAGCTTGAATATGTTAAGGGCGGCGGCGCTTCGGGTGAAACGCAGATAGATGCTATCAGCGGCGCAACAATAACAACAAATGCCGTTACCGAAGCGGTAAACAGTGCTCTTGCATTTTATAATTTAGCATTGAAGGAGGGATAAGCTTTGAATAAAAATCTTGAAAGGCTTAAAAACGGCATAATCACCGAAAATCCCACCTTTGTGCTGATGCTCGGTATGTGCCCCACCTTGGCGGTAACCACTTCTGCGCTCAACGGTGCAGGCATGGGCCTTGCCACCACGGTTGTTCTTATTATGAGCAATATGATGATTTCTGCATTGCGCAAGGTTATTCCGGATGGAGTTCGTATGCCGGCATATATCGTTATTGTTGCTTCTTTCGTAACCATAGTTGAAATGCTTTTGCATGCCTATGTAACTCCGCTTTATGACTCTCTCGGAATTTATATTCCGCTTATTGTTGTAAACTGCATCATCTTGGGCAGAGCAGAAAGTTATGCTTCCAAAAATAAAATTATCCCCTCTATGTTTGACGGCATCGGAATGGGTCTCGGCTTCACAATCGGCCTCACCTCAATCGGAATGGTGCGTGAGCTTATCGGCTCCGGCACGATTTTCGGCGCAAGAATTTTGCCGCAAAGCTATGAGGGTGTGTCAATCTTTGTGCTTGCACCCGGTGCTTTTCTTGTGCTTGCATTCTTGTGTGCAATTCAAAACAAGCTTGGCTTAAAGGGCGCAAATCGCCATGTTAAGCAGGATGCCTGCACGGGCGATTGCTCGCATTGCTCGCTTTCCTGCAACGGAGAAACGGAGGTAGAAAAGGATGCTTAAAACCATGTTTCTTGTGTTGATTTCAACAGCGCTTATCAACAATGTCGTTCTTAGCCAGTTCCTTGGTATTTGCCCGTTTCTCGGCGTTTCACGCAATGTTAAAACGGCTGCCGGCATGGGTGGTGCGGTTATTTTTGTTATCACCATTTCAAGTGCCGTAACCAATTTGCTTTATACCGGCATAATCGAAAAATTCGGTCTCACCTATCTTAAAACAATAGTTTTCATTTTGGTTATTGCGGCAATAGTGCAATTTATCGAAATGTTTCTTAAAAAATTCGTTCCAAAGCTTCATCAGGCTCTCGGCGTTTATTTGCCGCTTATAACAACAAACTGCGCCGTTCTCGGCGTTGCTCTCACCAATGTGCAGGATGGCAACAATTTTATCAAATCCGTTTTAACCGGCTTCGGCACGGCTTGCGGCTTTGCGCTTGCCATTATCATTCTTGCGGGCATTCGTGAAAAAACAGAAAATAATGATTTTCCGAAGGCTTTCAAGGGCACGCCGTCCGTGCTTCTTACCGCCTGCCTTATGGCAATAGCCTTTTACGGCTTCGGTTCGCTTAAATAAGGGGGTGCGGTTGTGAGTTTAAGTAATATTCTTATTGCAACTGCCGTTGTTGCGGCAGTAGGCCTTGTTATTGCAATTGTGCTCAGCGTTGCCGAAAAGGCTTTTCATGTTGAAGTGGATGAAAAAGAAATCGCCGTGCGTGAATGCCTTGCCGGCAATAACTGCGGCGCCTGCGGCTATGCGGGCTGTGATGCGCTTGCAAAGGCAATTGCAAATGGTGAGGCTCCGGTAAATGCCTGCCCCTCCGCCGGAAAAAGCGGAGCAGAGGCAATAGGCAAAATTATGGGCGTTGATGCAGGCGAATTTGTGCGTAAAACTGCTTTTGTGCGCTGCTCGGGCACAGATGATAAACGCACACAAACATTTAATTATTACGGCACCGGCTCCTGCACCGCCGTTAAGCTTGCTCTCGGCAGGGGCAATATGTCTTGCTTTTACGGCTGCATGGGATATGGCAGCTGTGCCGATGTGTGCGACAGTAAAGCCATCAGAATCATAAACGGCAAGGCTGTTGTTGAATCCGATTTGTGCGTTGCCTGCGGCAAATGTGTTAAAGCCTGCCCGCAAAAGCTTATCGAAATCGTGCCATATGATTCCGTTTATCGTGTTCAGTGCAATAACCGCCAAAAAGGCAAAGCGGTTAAGCAAAATTGCCAGGCCGGTTGCATCGGTTGCGGCATTTGCGAAAGAAATTGCCCGGTAGGCGCAATAACTGTAACGGATAATGTTGCCCATATTGATTATGATAAATGCATCGCATGCGGCGTGTGTGCGGAAAAATGCCCGTCAAAGGTTATCAGAAAATATAATTGATTTAAAAAGCTGCGGTTCGGTTTTATCCCGTTCCGCAGCGTGTGATTTTATGGCTGAAAAGGGAGGTAAATTATGAAAAAAATAATTGCTTTTTTCATTTCTGTTTTGCTTGTTCTTTCCCTTTCCTCTTGCAGCTCCGGCAGGGAAACATATAAAAAAGATGTGCTTGATCTTTTTGATACGGCATCTTCAATCTCTGCCGTCGATTCCTCGCAGGAGTCTTTTAACAGCCATTTTGATTCCGTTTATAATGAGCTTTTGCGATATTCCCGGCTTTTTGATATATATAAAGATTATGATGATCTTGCCAACCTTAAATTTATAAACGATAATGCGGCAGCGGCTCCCGTTAAGGCAGATAAGGATATTATTGAATTGCTGCTGTGGGGTAAGCAAGCCTATGAAATCACCGGCGGCAGGGTAAATGTTGCAATGGGTGCCGTGCTTTCTCTTTGGCATAACGCTTCTGAGGCGGCTGCTCAGGATCCGCAAAATGCGGCTTTGCCAAGCCAAAGCAGTCTTGAATTTGCGGCTCGGCATTGCAATATCGAAAATTTGATTATAAACGAAAATGAGTCCACGGTTTATTTTGCAGATTCGCAAATGAGCCTTGATGTCGGCGCAATAGCCAAGGGCTTTGTGTGCGAAAAAATCGCAAAGTATATAGAGGATAACAATATTTGGAGCAGCGTTGTGCTGAATCTCGGTGGAAACATCAAAACCATCGGCAATAAGGGCAACATCAGCGGCAAGCCTTTTTCAATTGCCGTTGAAAATCCAAAAGGCGGATATATTGATGTGCTTTCCGTTTCAAACGGAACGGGTGTTGTAACAAGCGGCGATTATCAACGCTATTTCACGGTTAACGGCAAAAATTATTGCCACATAATTTCTTCGGAAACTCTTATGCCTCCGGAATATTCAAGCTCCGTCAGCATTATATGCAAGGATACCGCCCTTGCCGATGTGCTTTCAACGGCGCTGTTTGATATGCCGCCGTCTCAGGCGGTTGAGTTTGTTGAATCATATCCCGGTGTTGAGGCGGTTGTGCTTGATAAAAGCGGAACTCTTTATTATTCTTCGGGATATAAGGATTTGGTTAAATGAAAAAAGGTATTGTTAAAAAAGGCGATGTTGCCGTTATTTGTGCTCTGCTTGCAGCAGGCTTGGTTTTGCTGCTGATTTTTAATTTGGCTCCGAATTCGGGTGATTATGCAGAGGTTTCCGTAAACGGAAAAAAGCAGGCTGTGCTTTCTCTTGATAAAAATGCGGAATATGAAATTAAAAACGAAAACGGAAATGTTATCAATATCTTGGCGGTGCAAAACGGCGCAGTGCATATGCAATATGCGGATTGCCCGGATCAAATTTGCGTTAATCACGCAGAAATCTCAAAAAGCGGCAGCAGCATTGTTTGCCTGCCAAACAAGGTTGTTGTAACGGTGCACAGCAATAAGACTTCGGAACCGGATGGTGTTGCTCGATGAAAATGAACGGCAAAACACGAAAAATTGCATATTTCGGGCTGAATGTTGCGCTTGCCTTTGTGCTGTCTTATCTTGAAAGTCTTATCCCTTTCAATTTCGGTGTTCCGGGCATAAAGCTCGGCCTTGCAAATTTGGCAGTGCTTACGGCGCTTTATACTCTTTCTGCCAAAGATGCATTTTTCATTTCCGTTATCAGGATTGTGCTTGCGGGAGTTACATTCGGCGGCATTTCCGCAATGATTTACAGCTTGGCAGGCGGCCTTGTTTCGTTTGCGGTAATGGCTGTTTCAAAAAAGTGCTTCAAGCTTTCAACCGTCGGCGTTTCGGTGCTCGGTGCGGCAGCTCATAATATAGGTCAGCTTGCGGCTGCAAGCATCATTATGCGTAATTTCGGAGCATTTTATTATCTTCCCGTTTTGCTTGTTGCAGGCACAATCACAGGTGCGGTTATCGGTGCAATCGGCGGAATTTTAATTAAAAGGCTCAATAAATCCGATTTGGTAAAGGGTGATTAGATGATTATGAATTATAAGGGCTTTGTGCCCGATGTAAACGGTGCGGCTTTTGTTGCGGAAAATGCAGCTGTTATCGGCAGAGTTCAAATGGGGCAGGGCAGCTCGGTTTGGTTCGGCGCCGTTCTCAGGGGCGATGATGAAAAAATAGCAGTCGGCAAAAATTCAAATATTCAGGATAATTGCACCGTGCATTGCACATCCGGCTTTCCCACAGTTATCGGCGATAATGTTTCCGTTGGGCATAATGCCGTTTTGCACGGCTGCACAATAGGCAACGGCAGCCTGATAGGTATGAGCGCCACGGTTATGAACGGTGCGGTAATCGGCAAAAACTGCTTGGTGGGTGCAGGCGCTCTTGTAACGGAAAACAAGCATTTTCCGGATAATTCCCTTATAATCGGCGTTCCTGCAAAGGCGGTTGGCACAATTGATTCGCAGGCGGCTGCAAAAATAATGCAAAATGCCGTGCATTATTCGGAAAAAGCATCTGAATTTGCTTTGCAGACAAAGCTTTTGGAAAAAAAAGAAAACATATGATTTGCACATCTGCGTTTTTCCCCCCCTCTTTATACTGATTTGTTATGCAATTCTGCTTACTAAACAAATGATAAAATGTGTATAAAAACTTGCAAACAGCCTGCTCGGATTTCACCGGGCAGGCTGTTTTTTCTTGCTTTTTTACAAATGAATTATTGACTAGGTATTTATTATATATTATAATTATGGCGTATATAATTAAGACTAAAAGTGTGTTATGTAAAACGGAAGGCCTTTATGAAAACCACGGAAGAACTGAAAAAATTAAATATCGAGCTTCCGCAAAGTGAGGAAATAACAGGCTATAAGGGTATTTATAACAGATGGGTTAAGCGTGTGCTTGATTTTGTGTTTTCTTTGATTGCGGTTTTGCTGCTTTCACCGCTTCTTCTTTTTATTACGCTGGCTGTTGCTTTGGGCAGCGGCTTTCCCGTGTTTTACAGAGCCGAAAGATGCGGCTTTATGGGCAAGCCTTTCAAAATTTTTAAGTTTCGCACAATGGTTAAAAATGCAGATAAAATCGGCGGCGGCACCACGGCTCTGAATGATCCGCGCATAACAAAAATAGGCGGATTTCTGCGAAAAACAAAAATGGATGAGCTGGCAAATCTTTTTAATATTATAAGGGGAGAGATGAGTTTCGTAGGCCCTCGCCCGGAATTGCTGCAATACACAAGCCTTTACACGGGTGCAGAAGAATATATTTTAAAGGTTCGCCCCGGTATAACAGATTTCAGCTCATGCACCTTCATAAACCTTGATGAAATAGTGGGCAGTGAAAATGCAGATGAAATGTATGAAAAATATGTGCTGAAAAATAAAAATGCGCTCCGTGTGAAATACGCTGCGGAGGTTTCCTTTAAAACGGATGTTGAAATTTTTTTTAAAACAATCATAAATGTTGCTCAAAAATTTTTATCTGCCGTTTGCAAAAAGAAATAGGGTGAATTTTTGGAATACATAAAAATAAAAAACAGTGATTTGAAGGTTTCCCGCATTTGTATCGGCGGTTGCCCGATGGGAATGTACGGTTGGGGCAAAACAAATGCGGATGATTTGGCAAATTCCGTGCGCACTGCCCTTGAAAACGGCATCAATTTTTTTGACACGGCTGCAACTTACGGCCTTGGCGTGTCCGAATCAATATTGGGCAAGGCTCTCGGTGCGGAAAGAAGCAAGGTTGTTATTTCCGATAAATTCGGTGTTCGTGCCGAAAAAGGCAAGCCCACGGTTTATGATAATTCAAAGGATTATATAATTTCGGCTTGTGAGGATTCGCTTAAAAGGCTCGGCACGGATTATATAGATATTTATACCGTGCATTACAGAGATAATAAAACTCCGCTTGCTCAGGTTGTGCAAACTCTTGAGTTGCTGCGCAAGCAGGGCAAAATCAGATATTTTGCTCTTTCAAATGTGCACACCGCAGATATGCAGGAAGTGCGTGAATACTCAAAATATTTTGTTTCCGTGCAAAACGAATATTCACTCGCATGCAGAAAATATGAAAAGGAATTGCTTGCATTTCGTGATGAATGCGGATTAACTCCGTTAACATGGGGTTCGCTCGGCCAGGGAATATTAAGCGGAAAATATAATGAAAGCAATGTTTCGTTTGGGGCAGACGATCGCCGCTCAAGAGATATTTATGTTAATTTTCACGGCGAAAAATTAAAGAAAAATTTGGAAACGGTTAAAGTGCTCAGGCAAATATCACAGAAAACAGGCAAACCCGTAACTGCCGTTGCAATCAGATTTATTATGGATAATATCAATGATTCGGCAGTGCTCACAGGAGTTAAAAATCCGGCGCAGGTGCTTCAAAATGTTGCCGCAGTCGATTGGCATTTAAGCGATGAGGATATGAGGGCGCTTTTAAAGGTTTCCTCTGTTGATTAAAATTTGTTGCAGCAAGGCTGCATTTAAACGGTTGGTGATTTAATTGAAAAGTGAACAACTTGCATGGTTGATAAGGCGCCATGCAGTGGAAATGACTCATAAATCGCAGGCTTCGCATATTGCTTCCGTTTTAAGCGTGGCAGATATAATAGCCGTGCTTTACAGCGGAGTTGCAAATGTTGATCCTGCTTTTCCGGATAATCCAAACAGAGATAGGGTTATTCTTTCAAAGGGACATGCAGGTGCCGCAATTTATGCCGCCTTGGCAGAAAACGGTTTTTTTGAAACGGCGGAATTGCTAACAGTTTATCAAAACGGGTCTCGCCTTTCGGGCCATGTGTCACATAAGGGAGTGCCGGGGGTTGATTTTTCCACAGGCTCGCTCGGCCACGGCTTGCCCGTTGCCGCAGGTATGGCAATGGCAGCTAAAAAAGACGGTAAAAATTATAAAGCGTTTGCCGTTTTGGGTGATGGCGAATGTGATGAAGGCTCGGTTTGGGAAGCCGCACTTGTTGCAAATCATTATCAGCTTGATAATCTTATTGCCGTTGTTGATCATAATAAAATGCAAAGCCTTGATTATTGCGAAAACACAATCAAGCTCAGCCCGTTTGCCGATAAATGGCGTGCGTTCGGCTGGAATGTGTATGATATAGACGGGCATGATCACACAGCGTTAAAAGAAGCTTTTGCCCTTGCGAAAAGCCACTGCGGTTCGCCCAGTGTTATTATTGCAAACACCGTAAAGGGCAAGGGAATTTCGTTTATGGAAAATGATATTCTTTGGCACTATCGCTTTCCGCACGACGGATGGGAATATGATGATGCCGTTGCCGAATTAAAGGCTGCTATGCCGCCCGATGTTAAGGACCCGTATGCAGATAAATAATAAACACATAAAACGGTCAATATTTCGGTTGGCCGTTTCGTCTTACACGAGGTAATTATTTTGAGAGACGCTTTTGTTAAAACCTTAATGGATATAGCCGAAAAGGATAAAAATGTTGTGCTCATAACGGGCGATTTGGGCTTTGGTGTGCTTAAACCCTTTTGGGAAAAATATCCGGATCAATTTATAAATGCAGGAATAGCAGAACAGGATATGACGGGCTTTGCCGCAGGTATGGCTCTTTGCGGAAAAACGGTGTTTACATATTCAATCGGCAATTTCCCCACCTTGCGTTGCATAGAGCAAATCAGAAATGATTGTGCATATCATAATGCCAATGTTAAAATAATTTGTGTCGGCGGCGGATTTACCTATGGCGCTCTCGGTATGAGCCATCACGCCACAGAGGATATTGCCGTTATGCGAGCAATGCCCGATGTTACTGTTTTTGCACCGGGTGATGCCACGGAGGCTGCAGCGTGCACGCAGGCGGTATATGAAACTCCGGGCACATGTTATTTAAGGCTCGGCAGAGGCGGAGAGCCTAAAATTCACAACGAAAAAATTGATTTTTCCGTTGGCAGGGCAATTGAAATTCAAAAGGGCGAAAGAGTTGCTTTGTTTTCAACCGGCGCTGTTTATGAGGAAGTTGCAGGTGCCGCAAAAATGCTTGAAAGCGCAGGAATAATCCCGGCGGTTTACACTTTCCCAACCGTTAAACCTATAGATAAAGAGCTTATTAAAAAATGCGCAATGGATTTTGAACTTATTGCAACGGTGGAAGAGCACAATATCGTCGGTGGCTTCGGCAGCGCCGTGGCAGAGGTAATGTCTTCAATTTCCGGCAAGGCTCGCCTTGCAGCAATCGGCCTTCAGGATAAATATTCCTCCACGGTAGGCTCGCAAAAATATTTAAGAGAAATTTACGGCATGAGTGCCGAAAAGATTTTTGAAAGGGTTTCCAATGAAATCGGAATCAGGTAACACAGCGCCTAAAATTTTAATAACAGCCACAGAGCTGCATTTGCTTCAATTTTGGACCGAGCACATAAAAGCTTTTATCGAAGAAGGCTATTCCGTTGATTTGGTTTGCTCTGAAGTGGGCGGCAAGCTTGATAAATTAAAAAGCCGCCTTTATGAATGCGGAAATCCACGGCTTAATGTTGTTTGCCTGCGCAGAAATCCTTTTTCACCGAAAAATTTGAAAGGGCTTCGCCAGCTTAAAAAGCTTTTTGCAAAAAATAAGTATGATGCGGTTTTCACAAATGAGCCTGTTATGGGAATGATGACCCGAATTGCAGCCGCATCGGCAAGAAAAGCATACGGCACCAAGGTTATCTATATTGTGCACGGCTTCCATTTTTGGAAAGGTGCGCCTCTGCTCAATTGGGCATTGTTTTATCCTGCCGAAAAATTTGCATCTTGCTTCACCGATGTTATAGTCACCATAAATAATGAGGATTACGAATTCGCAAAGCTTCATTTCAAAAAGCCGAAAGTGTTGCGCTCAAACGGAATAGGAGTTAATTTGGAAGGCTATGCGTTTGATGCAAATATAAGGCGCAAAAAAAGAGAAAGCCTTGGGCTTAAAAATAGTGATTTTGCTGTTTTTTGTGTTTCCGAGCTCACGGAGCGTAAAAATTTGTTTTTTGCGCTCGGCATTATCAAAAAGCTTGTAAACGAAAGCCAAAATGTGGTAAAATTTTTTGTAAGGGGCAAAGGCCCTTTGCATGATAAATTGCAAAAATATATAGATGATAATTCGCTCGCTGAAAATGTCTTTCTTATGGGCTATGGCGATGACATTCATGAAATGGATTGTGCGGCGGATGCGTTTTTACTAACATCTTTGCAAGAGGGTTTGCCGGTTGCCGTGCTTGAGGCAATGAGTTGCGGCCTTCCGTGCGTTGTTTCGGATATAAGGGGCAGCAGCGATCTTTTCGCTTTTGAATCTGAGGGAATAACCTGCAGCCTTGCGGATTCGCATTTGTTTGTGCAGGCACTCAGCGATATTATGAACAAGAAAAATGAATTTTCACGCAGCGAGGCATTCAGAAAAAATATGGGCGTGCTTGAGGCTTATTCAATGCAAAGTGTTCATGCATTTTTGAAAGAAGTTGTTGAATCGGAGCTTGCCGAAAAATGAGAATTTTACATATGATTCCGGATATCGAAGTTGCAAACGGAGTTATGAGCGTTGTTTTAAACTATTTTAAAATGATGCCGCCGGATATAAAATTCGATGTCGTTTATTTTTCCGAAAAAGAAAAAACAATGAAGCCGCAAATTGAAGCGCTCGGCGGCAGGGTTTATAAGATCAATCCGCCGTCGGCAAAAGGGCTCTTAAAGCATGAAATGAGCCGCTTTTTTGCTCAGCACAAAAATGAATGGGAAGTGCTTCATATTCATGCGCCTCATTTTGCTGTGTTTATGGCGCCGCAAGCCAAAAGGGCAGGCATAAAGAAAATTTGTTGCCATTGCCACACAACATGGTATTCTCTTTTTGCGGAAAATGAATTTCGCAACAGGTTGCTTGCCGCTCCGGCAAAGCACTTGGCAGGCACTTGCTTTGCTTGCGGCCGTGATGCCGGCGAATTTTGGTTTAAAAATAATTTTTATGTTTTGCCTAATGCAGTTGATTGCGCTGCATTCAGGTTTAATGCGCAACGGCGTGTGCAAATAAGGCACAGCCTTGGGCTTGAGGATTGCCTTGTGTGCGGAAATGTGGGCAGGTTATATCCTCCGCAAAAAAATCATCCTTTTATTTTAAAAATATTTGCAGAGGTTAAAAAGCTTCGTTCAGATGCCAAACTGCTTCTTGTTGGCGCAGAAGAGAATGCCGATTTGCTTTTGCTTGCAAAAAAGCTTAAAATAGAAAAAGATGTTTTTTTTCTCGGCCAGCGCAAGGATGTTGCGGATTTGCTTTTGGCAATGGATGTTTTTCTTTTTCCGTCGCTTAAAGAGGGCTTGCCCGTTGCGGCAATAGAGGCTCAGGCAAGCGGATTGCCGGTTCTTATGTCAAGCGCAATTACCCGTGAGGCACTTGTTGCCCCAAATTCAAAAATGCTTTCGCTTGATTTGCCGCCGAGCGAATGGGCAAGAATTGCAGTTGATGCGGCTCTTGCTCCAAGAAAAGATAATTATAATTTTATGAAGGCTGCCGGTTGGGATATTAAAGACCGTGCCGCAAAGCTTGCCGATTATTATAAAACCGGTGTTTTCAACGATGACTGATAAGGTGAAATAATGCGAAGTTTCCTAAGCAGAGCTTTTTAGGCTGTTTGTTTAGCGGATTTTCCGCATTCTCCGTTTGAAAAAATCGGCACTGCACAGTAATTAAATAAAAATTTAAAAGTGAAGGAAGGGGCAAAAATGTTTGTTTATATTATGATTGTGGCAATATTTTTTGCCCTTTATTTTGTTGTGCCGCAAAAATATTCGGCAATTCCGTGCGTTTTGTTTGTGGTTGCACTTGCTGCCATGTCGTTTTATGTGCAGCCTAATCCAACGGATGATCTGGCTCGCTATTTTCATATGATAAATCAAATTGAAAAAGGCGGTTATGAGGGCTTTCGGGAAATGATAGAAACCAATCGCTTTGATTTCGGCAGCTTTCCCGTTTGCGGCTATTATTTTTATTTTATCAGCCTTTTCAAAAATCCCCATTATCTTCCTTTTTTCACAATCCTTATTTGCTATGGTTGCATGATTCTTGTTATCCAAAAAGCTGCATCCAAGTTTAAGGTGGATAAATTTTACACAATGCTTGCGCTTGCCTTTGCAATCTCAACTTATTGGTATTATGATGTTTGCAGCGGCACTCGAAACGGCATAGCATTCACGATCACAGTTGCTTGCGCTTATTATCATCTGGTGGAGCGTAAAAATATTGTGCTGTGTTTCATCGGTTATTTACTTGCTTGCGGAATGCACTCTTCGGGCATTGTGCTTGTTGGGCTTGTGGCTGTTGCATGGTTAAGCTGCAATTTCGGCAGCAGGGTGGTAAATATTGCTCTTGTTTTGTCGCTTGCGGCGGGAAGTGCATTGCTTGGAATTTTCGGCGATAATTCGAAAAGCGATTTTATGAAAAGCCTGCTTGGCAAAACCGAAAATGCCCTTGATAATATAGGTGTGGGCACGCAAACAAATTATTTTGTTAATATTGCAACTTTTGTTGTATGCGCAATTATTTTGTTTTATGGACTGCCATATATCAAAAAATACATAACCGATATAAATCAGCGGCGCTTTTTTAGGTTTTATGAGGTGCTGCTCTGCTTTATGCTCGGCACATTGCTCACAAGCCTGCTTTTTGCCCGCCTTGCAAGGTGGGTGCTGCCTATAATGGCCGCCATTGTTTATATGATTTGTATGCAAACGCAAAAAAACAGAATAGATTCAGGGCTGATTAAAATAACTTATGATTCAAAAAGCATTCCTGCAGAAAAAATCAGGGCAATGAATAAGGGCATTTTTTCATTTTTTATTTTCTCCTATTCGGTTGTGCATTTCTTTTATGATATCACGGGCTCATCGCTTATTTGGTTGAATTTAGGCATTAAGTGAAAATAAACTGATTTAAATTTTGCTTTGCAAAAATTACGCCGCAATCAAATGCGGTAATGTTTAACTTAAAAAATATGTGCCTCGCTGCATGGAGATTGTTATGCAAAAAGATTTGATAAGCGTTATTGTGCCTGTATACAGAGTTGAAAAATATATTGACAAATGTGTGCAAAGCATAGTTGATCAAACATATAAAAATATTGAAATTATTCTTGTGGACGACAGCTCTCCCGATAATTGCCCTGCAATATGTGATGCTTGGGCAAAGAAAGACGGGCGTGTTCGCACCTTTCATATAGAAAATAAAGGTGTTGCAAATTCAAGAAATTTTGCTCTTTCAAAAGCAAACGGAGAGTATGTTTCGTTTGTTGACGGTGATGACTTTATTGAGCCGAATATGCTTGAAACCCTTTTCGGCAACATGATTGCAACCGGGGCGGATGTGTCAGTTTGCAGCTTCATAATGCAGGATGAAAGCGGCACCGAGTTTTGCGCACCGGATGATGATTTTTCACCTGTTCTCGGCACAATAACATCGGCAGAAGCATTAAATAAAACAGCCATAGGCGATTACAAATTCGGCGTTTTGTGGAATAAGCTTTATAAAAAAACTGTTTTGCATGGTGTTAAAATGCCGCTGTTTGTTTGTTGCGAGGATCTTGTTTTTAATTATTATGCTTTCAAAAATGCCAATCGTGTTTGTGTTTCCGGGAAAAAGCTTTATCATTATTTAATCAGAAGCGGCAGTACCACATCGGCTGAATTCGGAATTGGTGCTTTTGATGCCGTTAAAGCAAAGCAAATTGTGCTTGCAAATGAAATCGGCACGGAAACAGAGCCGTATGCAATTGCGGGCCTTGCTCAGTCTTGCTTTGCAATGTTGAGCGGAATTGTGCGCAGCGGCAACTGTCTTGAAAAATACGATGAAATCAGGCAACTTTTGCTCTCTTACAAAAAACAAATTCTTGCATCACCGCACTGCTCTGCCCGTGATAAGGCAAAGCTTTGTGTCTTGGCTGTGTCAAAATCGCTTTATAATAAATTGATTTTAAATTGAAATTATATCAACAACAATTACATGCTTCTTTTGTCGGCAGTCGGAAAGCGCCGCAAGGTTGAAATCGTCAATAATTGTTTTATAGGCACGAATTCAATCATCTTAAAAGGCACAATTGTTGGTGATAATGTTATAATCGGAGCAGGCAGTGTGCTTGCAGGCGGTGCTTTTCCGCCTGATTCGGTGCTGCGAAAATCCGGCAAAGGTTATTTGCTTGTTTTAATTTATTGCCGTTTGACAAAGCAGTGTAATGCCTTGTAGATTGTCGGCATCAAAACAGCTTTAAATGAAAACCGTTTTAAAGGAATGTGCTTATGAGCCCGAAAATCAGTGTTATAGTGCCGGTTTATATGGCAGAAAAATATCTTGACAAGTGCGCCGAAAGTATTTCTCGGCAAAGCTGCCGGAATATAGAGGTTATTCTTGTTGATGACGGCTCACCCGATAATTGCCCCGCATTGTGTGATGCTTGGGCGGAAAGAGACGGCCGATTTCGTGCAGTGCACCAAAAAAACGGTGGCGTTTCGGCAGCCAGAAACACAGGATTGTGCCTTGCAAAGGGCGATTATATAGCCTTTGTTGATTGCGATGATTGGATTGATTGCGATATGCTGCAGGTTATGCTTGATACTGCCGTTAGAGAAAATGCCGAAGCGGTTGCCTGCGATATTTTTTTGGAATCTCCCGGCGAATCGCTGTGTTGCAGGGGCGCAAGTGCGCAGAGCTTTAGCGATCCTTTAAAGGCTCTTTTGCTTGATGAAATCAGGCCTGAGGTTTGCGCCAAGCTTTTCAGCCGCAGCCTGCTGAAGGGGAAGTTATTTGACGAAAAAATTAAATATGCAGAGGATTTGCTTTTCTTATATTATGCTTTTTGTGATTGCAAAAGAGCAGCTTGTGTAAGCGGAGTCGGTTATCATTATTTGCAAAACAGCGGTAATTCCTCCACCACGCCGTATATAACAATTCCACGTGCGGAAAGCTATAAAGTTACGGCTAAAATCGTAAGCAATTGCAAATCACGTGGCGGCTCGCTTGAAAAAGCCGCCGTGCATCGCCATATTGTGCACACATATGCGCTTTTAAGCCGTGTTATGCGTTCCAAAAATAATGAATATGCGGAAAAGTATTTTCCGGTTTATAAAAAAGAAATTCTTAAATACAAAAATCAAATCTTTTGCGGCAGCGAATATTCGTTTAAGCAAAAGGCGGGCACTTTTGCGCTTTTGCTCGGCGATAAAGTGTTTTTAAAATATTTTGCAAATAAAAATTAAAAGGAATCTTATCGGAGCATTTCTTGTATGAAAAATAAATTATCAAGCTCTGCCGAGCGCAAAGCAGGTGCGTTGCTCTCTTATGCCCAGGTATTTTTAAATGTTATTGTTGGGCTGCTTTACACCCCTGTTATGCTTCGGCTTATGGGCCAAAATGAATATGGGCTTTACGGCACGGTAAGTTCTGCCGTGGCACTGCTTGGGCTTCTTGATTTGGGCTTTACAAGCTCTTATATTAAATTTTATTCAAAATTTAAAGCAGAGGGCAGGCAGGATAAAATAAACAGCTTTAATTCGCTCTTTTTTATTGTGTTTGCCGCTATTTCGCTTATTTCGCTTATTATCGGCGGAGTGTTTGCGGCAAAGCCCGCACTGCTTTTTGATAAGGGGTTAAGCACTGCAGAGTTGCAAAAGGCCGGCATAATGATGCTGTTTTTAACTCTTTCAACTGCGCTCGGCTTTTTGTGCACGGTGTTTAATTGCTATATTGCGGCACTTGAAAAATTCGTTTTCCTTAAGGCTTTTTCGCTTGCCTCCACCGTTGCTACGGTTGCTTTAAATTTGGCGGTGCTTTATTTCGGCGGCGGTGCAATCGGGTTGACTGTTGTTGCGCTAGCTCTCGGCGTGATCGTCAAGCTTATAAATATTGTTTATGCGCTTAAAAATCTAAAATTGAAATTTGATTTTTCAAACATTGATTTTGGTCTGTTTAAAAGCGTTTTTGCATTTTCGGGGCTTATTGCGATAAATCTTTTTGTTGATAAGGTCAATTCGGGAATAGACAGTGTTTTGCTTGGCAGATTTTGCGGCACGGCCGTGGTTGCGGTTTATGCAGTGGGTGCATCGGTAAATACATATTATACTAATTTTTCAACTGCCATTTCAGGTGTTTTCACTCCTTATATCCATTCGCTTGTTAACAAATATCCCCAAGATTCAATTCGGCAGCGCAATGCGCTTACGGAGTTGTTTGTTAAGGTGGGCAGGCTCCAGTATATGCTGCTTGCGCTTATAGGCTCAGGCTTTGTGTTTTTCGGAAAGCCTTTTATACGGTTTTGGGCGGGCGAAGAATACGGCGGCGCTTATGCAATTGCGCTGGTTATTTTAATTCCGAGCATCGTGCCGCTTATTCAAAATGTTGGAATAGAAATTCAAAGGGCGGAAAACCGCCACCACTATCGCTCCTATATTTACGGCGCAATGGCTGTTTTTAATCTTGTTATCAGCATAATTTTGTGCCGCCGTTTCGGAGGGCTCGGTGCGGCAATCGGCACGGGGCTTGCCACGGTGCTTGCAAACGGAATTATAATGAATGTTGTTTATCAAAAAAAGATAAACATAGATATAGTTGCTTTTTGGAAAAACATTCTGCGCCTCACTGCAGGAATGCTTGTTCCTTTTGCCGCAGGTGCGGCAATTATGGCACTTGTTGATATAAATTCGCTTGCTTGTTTGATTTTGTGGATTGGTGTTTACACGGTTGTTTTTTGCGGCTCTGTTTGGCTTTTTTCAATGAATGCTTATGAAAAATCGCTTGTTAAGGGATTTTGCGGCAGGGTTTTCGGCAGGTTTAAAAGGCAAGGGGGAAATGCTGAAAATGATTAAAAAATTTTTAATAAAGCTTATTCATTTTTGGCAAAGAAAAACTCCTTTGTGCCGCAGGCTTGTGCTGTTTGAAAGTCGCGGCGATTTGGCAGATAATTCATATCCGCTATTTGAATATTTGCTGAGTATAAATGCCCCTTATAAATATGTTTGGGTTGTGGCTGATGCTTCCAAATATAAAAACAGCCGCAAGGTTAAATATGTTTCGCAGGGTAAAACAAGTTTTGCCGCAATTTGGTATTTCGCAAAGGCCAAGTATTGTTTTTATACTCATAATTATTGCGGTATAGAAAGCAAAAAAGGCCAAAAACGAATTTATTTAACTCATGGTTTTTCTTATAAAGATACCAAAGGGCTTTTTTTTCCACCTGATTTTCACACGGATATCGTGTGCCTTTCCGAAAACCATAAAAGGCTTGAGGAATATATAAATCCCGGTTCTGCTCAAAAGGTAAGAATTCTCGGCTATCCGCGCACAGATGTTCTCGTCAGTAAAAATTATAAGCTTCCGGGCGAATTTGAAGCCAAGCTGTGTGGCTGCTCCAAATTGTTTATTTGGCTTCCCACTTATCGTTCGCATAATGAATTGCAGCATGATGATTCAAAGCAAGACAGATATGATTTGCTTTCGCCTGAAAGCCTGCAAATAATCAATTCGGCGCTTGTTGCCTCGAATTCGGTTATGGTTGTTAAATTTCATCCTGCTCAGCAGCTCTCAAAAGTAAATGTGCGTGGGCTTTCAAATGTGCTTGTGTTCAGTGATGCGGATTTTGTTGCGGAGGGGATTCGCCTTTATGATTTGCTTGCAAGATCAGATGCCTTGATAACTGATTTTTCATCTGTTTTTGCCGATTATTTGCTTTGCGATAAGCCTATTGCTTTTGATATTTCCGATATTGGAATTAAAAGTGACGGCTTGCGCGGATTTGTTGTGGATGATCCTTTGCAATATATGCCCGGTGTGCATGTTTGCGATGCAAGCGGAATTGCAAAGTTTATTTCATCTGTTTCAGAAGGGCGTGATGATTATGCCCAAGAACGCGCAAATCAAAGAACTGCGCTTCATAAATATACAGACGGCAATTCAACACGCCGCATTTTAAGCTGTTTTGGTTTGATTGATTAAAAAGGAGGAAGCAAGATGCATGCGTTTATGATAATAGCACATCGGCAATTTGATTTGCTTGAAAAGCTGATTGCTGCACTTGATGATGAGCGCAACGATATTTTTGTGCATATAGATTCAAAGGCGCATGATTTTGATTTTAAAAAATTCAAGGCACTTCCTCAGCAATCAAGAATTTTTTTCACCCCTCAAACCAATGTTACTTGGGGCGATTTCAGCCAGGTGCGCTGCGAAATGCTTTTGCTTGCAGAGGTTGATAAAATGCAAAAAAGCGGCACGAAATATGAATATGTGCATCTTATTTCCGGTGCCGATTTGCCGATTAAATCAAATAATCAAATTCATGCTTTTTTTAAAGAAAATAACGGCTTGCAGTTTGTTCATTTTACTGATGATAAGGCAACAAAAGAATCGGAAAACAGAATCAGATATTATCATCTTTTCCGCCGCCACCGAAATATTTTAACTAAAATATTGGCTCAAATCGCTTTGCGTGTGCAGATGCTTTTCGGCGTTGACAGGCTTAAAAATACAAATATAAAGGTGCAAAAGGGCTGCAACTGGTTTAGCATAACAGGTGAATTCGCTGCTTATATAGCGCAAGAGAGTGAGCGCTTAAAAAAAATTCTTCGCTTCTCTTATTGCGGTGATGAGGTGTTTGTGCAAACCGCTCTTGTTAATTCTCCGTTTGCAGATGATGTTTATATGAAAAACTGCGGCAATAACCACCTTGCCTGCGCCAGGCTGATAGATTGGCAACGAGGAAATCCTTATGTTTTCAGAACGGAGGATTTTGAAATGATAAAAAATTCGCCCGCTGTTTTTGCCCGCAAATTTGATATGGATGTTGATTCCGAAATAATAGATAAGGTGCTGCAAAGCATAAAATAAATTTCTGCCGAAATGCGCAGCCGCAGCATAATAAAAAACCGCCAATATGATATATTGGCGGTTTTTTTGTTACTTGTTTGCTGCATCACATAAAAATTTTCAGCGCTTTCATATAAAGCAAAAGCAACTTACTGTTTTGTTTTCTGAGGGCATATGCCAGCAGCCTTGTGTGCATGGGAAGCTGAGCCATGCTCAGCCTCTTTGCGGCGGCACAAATTTCTTCATTTTTCGCTATTCGCTTTATCGCCGGCTTGGGATTTTTGCTTCGTGCCTCGTTTCTTATTAAAAAGTTAATTAAATAAATCAAATAATAATCAAGCTGCGAATCAAGCACTCCGCCTGTTTCACGGCTTTTTTCTTTAAGCCTGAAATACGGCAAAAGAATTATGCTTTCTAAGTTTTTGTCATATGCGTTAGACATGCTTTCGGGGCGTATGTTGTAGCAATAAAGTGGTTCATCTATCATACAAACACTTTTTGCGTCAAGCAGGCAAGGGTAGGTGAAAGCCGCATCTTCGCCCATTTTTACACTGTTGTCAACATTTGCAAGTTCTTTTTCCAAAAGTTCCTTTTTAAACACCTTACTCCAGCAGCTTGGCATAATTCCGAAATTATAAAATCTGCCGTCATAAAGCATTGTGGGATATAGCTTTTCGGAAAGTTCGGTTTTTCGGGCATATTCTGCAAAAAAATTTTGGCCGCTTTTGATTTCGCCGCTCGGCAAAATGCTCAAAAATTCAAAAAGCACCATGTCAGGCGAATATTTTTCAATTGCGGTTCCAATAATTTCCATTGCCTTGGGTTTTAAATAATCGTCTCCGTCCACAAAAGCTATGTATTCGCCGCTTGCCGCAGCAAGGCCTGCCTTGCGTGCGCTCACGAGGCCGCCGTTCTCCTTGTTTATAACTTTAATTCTCGAATCTTTTTTTGCAAATTCGTTGCAGATTTCGAGGCAGCCGTCCGGAGACCCGTCGTTAACCAAAATTATTTCAATGTTGCGGTTTGTTTGCTCTGCAATGCTGTTTATGCACTTTTTCAAATGTTTTTCAACGTTGTAAATAGGAACAATAACACTTATCATATTTTAATCCAAATAAATCTTGTTAAGTATTTCGGTTGCCTTGTGAATATCAAAATTATTTACAAGGCTTGTTATGTCTGTTTCGTTTCTGTTTGCCTTGATAAGCTCAAAGGCCTTTTCTCCCCATTTTGCGGCAGGCTCGGAAAGAGGCATAAATGCCGTGCTCTTGTTAAAAGCAACCTCATTTGTAACCGCCGTTGAAATCAAACACGGCAGTTTTGCCGCCTGTGCTTCAATCAATGAAACGGGAAGTCCTTCGTAAAGAGAGGGAAAAATCATAATGTCAAAGCCTTGCAAAAGCCGTGAAACATCGCTGCGTTGGCCCGTAAAAATGATTTTGTTTTCAATTCCAAGCTCTTTCGCTTTTCGCAAAACGGGCTCGTCCTCAACTCTTTCGCCTGCCAAAAGCAAATGCGAATCAGGGGCTGTTTTAAGCATCTCGGCAAAAATCTCCACCAAAAAAACTTGGTTTTTAATTTTGTAAATAGTGCCGATGTGGCCGATTAAAATTTCGCCGTTTCCTATGCCGAATTCGTTTCGCACCTCTCGGCGCACCGCTTCGTTATATGCATATGCCGAGCAGTCTATGCCGTTAGGCACGAAAATGCCTTTTTTTTTATATTCCTTTTTGCCGTAAAGATATTCGCCGGCTGCTTCGGAGCACGCAAGAATGTGCGTTGCGTTTTTATTTATCAATTTGCGCATCACGGCTTTGTAAACTTTAAAAATTACGTTTTCTTTATGATTCCACTTTGTGCCGTGAGAATGAGTAACGATTTTTTTTACTCCGCAGTGTTTTGCCGCAACGGCTATTATGCCGCTGAAAAACATCACGTGTGAATGAACTATATCGTATTTTCCGCTTGAAATAACCTTTTTGGCATGGAAATATCCTTTAATATAACCGTGATCACTGTGCAAAACTTTAATGATTTTTGCGCCGCTTGCAAGCAATTCGCTTTCCAAAGCTTCGTCATGATAATTTTGAACATCCACAAGGTAGTATGTGATACTGTATTTATCTTTGTTTAAATTTGATGCAAAATTTATTGCCGCAAGCTCAACTCCGCCCCGCCGTAAATGTTGCATAACAACTAAAAGTTTTTTCTTTTCCATCATTTACCGAAAATCTTCCAATATATATTTAAAAGCCATGCTGCTGCATTGGCTCCGGCTGCTTTTTGTATGGCACGCACAAGCTTAACTTTTCTCCAAAAGCCGTATACAAGAATATCGCTCTCTTTGTTTATTTGCTCAAGCGCTTGCTTTTTCTTTTTGCCTTTAAGACCGCCGGCCAATAAAAGCGCTGTGCAATAGATAAATGCAAGATAATTTAAAAGATCTGCCGCAAGCGGCTTGCAGCTTAATTCTTCAGCCATTGCCCGCCATTTTTTTATTGCATATAAACTGCCTTTAATTATCAATTCCGCCGATGTAGATGTAACGGAGTTGCTTTGCCCTCTTCTGTAAATGTAAAAAACATCGTCAACCGCAGAATAGGTTTGCGCTTCAAAAAAACAGCTCAGCACAAAATCATAATCTTCGCCGCTTATTCCCGTTACAAATCGGATGCGCTTGCTGCCGTTAAGCACGCTCCTTTTTGTTGCAAAAATGTAGGCAGCTCCGGGAATATCTTTGCTCTTAAGCAGGTATTGCAGCGCTTCGTCTCTTTTTCCGTTTTCAAGCAGGGCGGTGTTGTAGCCGTTGCGTGAAATTTGCATTTCGCCGTTTTTCATATTCAGAAGCTTGCAGCCGAATATTATAATATCGTATCCGCTTTTTGATTTTTCCGTAAGCCTTTGCAGGGTGTAATTTCCTTCCCAATAATCGTCTGAATCAAGAAAAATCACATATTCTCCGCAGGCAGCTTCAATTCCGCTGTTTCTTGCAGATGATGCACCGCCGTTTTCTTTGTGGATAACCTTGATTCGTGAATCCTTTTTTGCATATTCATCGCAAATTTCGGGGCAGCGATCGGGTGATCCGTCATCTGCTAAAATCAATTCAAAATCCTCAAAGGTTTGCGCCAAAACAGAATCAACGCATTCGTTTATGTGTTTTTCAGCCTTGTAAACAGGCACGATAATGCTGAAAAGCGGCATTTTATCACTCCGTTAAGCTTTTCTTTTGTTGTGCAATGCAAAAAAATGATTTTTATACAGCCTTAATTTGCTGATATTCTGTATGCACAAACATTCAATTACATTATATCATATTGTGCAGGCTTTTTAAACCGGATTTTGCAATTGTCGTTTTTCGCTAAAAAGTGAATATAAATCAACGAATATTTGGTAAAAATGAGAAAATTAGTAATATTATTATGTGAAAGTATTGCACAAATTCAGAAACAATGATATAATGTGATAAAAATACACATTAAGGAGACAAAAAATGGAAAGAAAATCAAAAATATTGATAGGTGAAACAAGTTTGTTTGCTCAGGATTGTGCAAGAGCGTTGCAAAATCTCGGATGTTGTGTAACTCTTTGCGAAAAAAACGGAAATTCTATAATTTCTGCTCTTTCGGGCGCTTATTATGATGCTGTTGTGGCAGAGCTTTTTATGCCGGGTGCAGACGGCGCCGATGTGCTTGAACATATTTCCGGCTTTGAAAATAAGCCGCTTTCGTTGATTTTGCTAAGCTCGGATGATTACAGGCTTCAGCAACAGGCAATGGAGGCCGGTGCGGATTATTGCCTTGTGTGCCCTTTGGATCCAAATTCCGTTGCCAAAAGAATTTTGCGCCTTTTGATGTGGCGCAAATCAAAAATTCAGCCATCCGTCAGTTCGCAAAGTGCAGAGCTCGTTATTTCGGAAACCTTGTGCAAAATCGGAGTGCCTGCGCATATAAAAGGCTATCGTTATCTTCGCAGCGCAATTGCCATGTGCGCAGAGGATCCTCAAATGATCGGTGCGGTAACAAAGCTGCTGTATCCTGCCGTTGCTAAATTATATTCAAGCACTCCGTCAAGGGTTGAAAGGGCAATTCGCCACGCAATTGAAACCGCTTGGCAGCGCGGTAATAAAAAATATCTTTCTGAATATTTTGGATGCACAGTGCAAATGCAAAGGGGCAAGCCAACCAATTCGGAATTTATTGCAATGGTGGCCGATAAGCTTCGCCTTGAATATAAATCCGCTTGAGTATGTGCCCGGTGAATTCTTTTTCTGCATATTTATAATATGTATATGATTTTCGGCCGTTGCCGCAAAAAAGCCGTTTCTTAATCTAAGTAAGAAACGGCTTTTTGTTTGTGTTTGAACAGTGTGAATTAAATCTGTTTAGGCTTGATTCAACTGATTTTAACGTATTATGTGGGAATGTCTGTGCTTGAAATGATTAAAGCCTTAATGCTTAGGCTTAAACGGAAGTTAAATCTGCCTGCCGTTTAAAATTCTTTCTATTCTGCCGTAATCAAGTGCAAAATGCCTTTGGCTTATCATAATAACAAGTATATCGCCTGCTTTAAGCTCGGTATCGCCCTTTGGCGTTATAGGCGTTTCGTCTCTTTCAACTGAAACTATCAGGCAATGCTTGCCCCATTTGATTTGTGAAATTGTTTTGCCGCAAACAGGGCTGTTTTGCGGAATAACAAAGGTTTCAAGCACCTTTTCGGCTGCCTTGGCTTCTTTTATTCCTTCGTGCTTAACAGTTCTGTCAAGCAAAGCCGCATAAAACGGTGAGTTGCCCGTCATATTCGCAAGGGCATATGATATTAGGCTTACAACAACAAGCGGCAACAGACTGCTTGCATTACCCGTAATTTCAAAAACAAGAATAACACCCGTTATGGGCGCGCGAACTATTGATGCAAAAAGCCCTGCCATTCCAAGCACAACAAATTCCTGCCAAAGGCTTTGGTCAAGCCCGAAAATATCAATTGCACCTCTGCCGTATATAGCACCAAGATATGCGCCCAAAACACAAAGCGGATAAAGCGTGCCGCCGGGTGCACCGGTGCCAAAGCTGAAAATGCCGAAAATAAATTTCGCAAGCAGCAAAATCACCATTGCGCCGATTGCAGGGTGCTCGTTTATGAGCAGCTCACTCATTCTGTGGCCGCCGCAAAGAATTTGCGGCATCAGCAATCCAACTATGCCGCTAATCGCAAAGCCTGCCGCCATCTTAATTGTGTTTGGAATTTTTGTTATTTTTGCAACTATGTCTCTGAATCCTATCATAAGCACATTGCTTATAACGCCAAATAATCCGCACACGGCGCCCATGATTATCAAAAGCCAATACCAGCGCAAGGGAATTGTTACCGAATCATAGCTGAAAACCGTGTCTTGCCCGAAAAACAGTTTTGAAACAAAATCAGCCGTAACCGCCGCAACTATTCCCATGCAAAGAATTGCTTTGTCAAACGTTTTATAAATTTCCTCAAGCACAAAAACAATTCCGGCAAGCGGAGCGTTAAATGCCGCCGCAAGTCCGGCGCCCGCACCGCAGCTTATCATTCTAAGCTCGGTTGTTTTATCCGCTTTTGTGATTCTTGCAACGCCCTTTGCGGCCATTGCGCCGAATTGAATGCTTGGGCCCTCTCTGCCTAGTGCCAGGCCGCTGAATATGGATGCCGTGCTGCCCACAAGCTTTGCAATAATAACTCTCCACCAGCTTGGTGAAAGATAGCCCTTTATCTCTCCGTTAACCTGCGGAATACCGGATCCGCCGGAATCAGGCACCGCCTTGATAATAAGAGCCACAAGCGCACCCAAAATTGCCAGAGCGGCAATCCAAAGTGTGCTCTTTATCGGGTTGCCCTTAACTGCGTCTATTACTTTATAAAGTATTGTTTCAGCCTGCGAAAGCAAAAATCTGTAAAGCACGCACACAAGGCCCGCAAAAACGCCCACTTCTGCACCTCTGATAATCAGAAAAAAGCTTTCTGCCTTTTCACGCCTAAGCTTTCTTAATGTTGTTTTTTCCTGTTCCTTCATAAACCTGCCTGCCAAAATCGTGATTTATTTAACTTCTTCTTTTAATAATTTTATCACAACGCCGCTCGATTGCAATATAAATTGTTAATAAAATTGCACAAAAAGCGGCAAACATATATAAATGTTATAATATATATTTAATAATTTTATAAAAAAAACAATTTGTTAAAATATTTTATAAAAATTGTTGAAATATTTTTAAGAATAGGTTATTATTATAAGGCAAGGGGGAATTTCTATATGAAAGCTAAAACCGGACTCGATGTGTTCAATAAAATATTAGCGGTTATTCTTGTTATAAGTATCATCGCTTTAATTGCTATATGCGGCTTTGTAAAACGAGGCGGCGCAGCAGCAGCTCCAGTTAATGAGGATAACACATCAACCGAAGATGTTGCAACTATCGAAGAGTTCAAACCGGCTACTTACGGCGGTAAGGAATTCAAAACTGTTGACGATGTTGTAAACTATTATGTAGAGTGTTATAACTACACTAAAACATTGGGCGAAACCTATACTTATGAGGGCAGCCCCACAACAATGTATAAACTTGTTGGCTCAGAGAATATCGAAGTTAAGAATCTTCTTGTTGAAGGCAAGTCAATCAGCATGATTGATCAGCTTGTTCCAGGAATTCTCGGCAGCCTCTTCACCGGCGGCATTAAAGGACTTCCGCCCAGCGGCAGCCTTGTTCCCGGTAATGACACAGTAACGGATCAGAAGATTGATGTTTCCAAATCTCTTCTTACTCCCGAAGATGTTCTTATGGCCAATGTTAAGGATAACGGTGATGGCACTATTTCTGTCACAATTCAGCCTAAAGCCGTAACTCTTTCTATGCCGGCACAGGACGCACAGGGCCATTTCTTCAACACACTCGGCGACATCAGTTCCGTTGTTGGTTCAATCAGCGTGCTTTCATTCTCATCGGGCACAATTGAAGAAAACTTTGTGGTTGATTATAAGGGCGGCACAGGCACTGTAACAATTAACACAGCCACAAATGAAATTGTCAGTGCTGAATACACCATGCTCGTTCATATCAATGTGCAGCATGCAAATGTTCTTTCGTTCAAGGATAAGAAAGCTTCTCTTGATATTGTTTACACAAATTCATTCCCGGCAAGCAATGATTATCTTGCAGAACGCAATTGCACAAAAGGTTAATTAAAATTCAATAAGCAATCAAATACCCCGCAGGTTTTTCTACGGGGTTTTGTTTTTATTGGCGTAATAAAAACTTACTTGAAGCACGGTTATTTGCGGCTTGAAAGCAGAAAATAGAATGAACCGTTTTTATGTCTTTTTGCGAAAAAAATGATTATTAAACCGTTTAAAAAAGCCTGAATGATAAATGCTTTAAAAAGAATGACAATTTTTGCACAATCTCGTAAAACCGCTTAACAAAGCGGCTTTGCGGCGTTTTAAGCGCTTCAAATCTGCACTAAAAATGTTGATTTAACAGCCCTGTTTTGTTATAGTTGCCGAAAATTTGTTAATTTATTGACAATCACCGGAAACTATATTATTATAGAGCTGTAAAAAAAATAAAGCCTCGTGTATTCGAGGCAATTAAATTTATTGTGAGGTAATAATTATGTCTAGAAAAGTTGTTCTTGCCGGTGCTTGCCGCACCGCTATCGGCACAATGGGCGGCACTCTCAGCAGCACTCCTGCTGTTGATTTGGGCGCTATCGTAATCAAAAATGCTCTTGAAAGAACCGGCGTTCCCGCTTCCGAAGTAGAGCATGTATATATGGGCTGCGTTATTCAGGCAGGCCAAGGCCAAAATGTTGCACGCCAGGCTGCTATTAAGGCAGGTCTTCCAATCGAAGCTCCTGCTGTAACAATCAATGTTGTTTGCGGCTCCGGTCTTAATTGTGTAAATCTTGCGGCACAAATGGTTAAATCGGGCGAAGCAGATATAGTTGTTGCAGGCGGTATGGAAAATATGAGCATGGCTCCTTATGCACTCAAGCAGGCTCGTTACGGCTACAGAATGGGCAATGCTCCAATGGTTGATACTATGGTTAATGATGCTCTTTGGGATGCTTTCAATGATTATCATATGGGCATCACGGCAGAAAACGTTTGTGAAAAATACGGCATCACCCGTGAAGAACTTGATGAATTTGCGGCAAACAGCCAGCAAAAATGCGAAAAAGCAAGAGCAGAGGGCAAGTTTAAGGACGAAATCGTTCCTGTTGAGGTTAAAAAGAAAAAAGAAACAATCGTGTTTGACACCGATGAAGGCCCCCGTGCAGGCACAACCGCAGAAGGCCTTGCAAGACTTCGCCCCGCATTCAAAAAGGACGGTATTGTAACAGCAGGCAACTCTTCGGGCATTAACGACGGTGCAGCCGCAGTTATCGTTATGAGCGAAGAAAAAGCAAAAGAGCTTGGCGTTAAACCTATGGCAACTTGGGTTGGCGGCGCTCTTGCAGGCGTTGATCCTGCAATCATGGGCATCGGTCCTGTTGCAGCAACCAGAAAGCTTATGAGTAAGCTTGATCTCACAGTAGATGATATGGACCTTATTGAGGCTAACGAAGCTTTCGCTGCTCAGTCTATCGCTGTTGCAAGAGATCTCGGCCTTGATGCTTCAAAGCTTAATGTTAACGGCGGAGCAATTGCTCTCGGTCACCCTGTTGGTGCTTCGGGCTGCCGTATTCTTGTTACTCTTCTTCATGAAATGGAAAAGAGAGATGCCAAGAAGGGCCTTGCAACACTTTGCATCGGCGGCGGTATGGGCTGTGCAACGGTTGTTGAAAGAGACTGATTATTCGTTTAAAACTTGGAGATAGCAATGGAATTTATAAATTATGAAGCAGACGGCGCAGTTGCCGTATTAACCATAAACAGGCCAAAGGCTCTTAACGCTCTCAACAGCGCTGTGTTTGATGAAATCAATGAGGCACTTGATGCAATTGATTTTGACACCGTTCGTGCTCTTATCATTACGGGTGCAGGCGAAAAATCATTTGTTGCAGGCGCAGATATAGGTGAAATGAGCACACTCACAAAGGCAGAGGGCGAGGCTTTTGGCAAAAAAGGAAACGATGTTTTTCTTAAATTAGAAAATCTTCCCATTCCGGTAATCGCTGCGGTAAACGGTTTTGCTCTCGGCGGCGGCTGTGAAATTTCAATGGCATGCGATATCAGAATTTGCTCCGAAAATGCTGTTTTCGGCCAGCCTGAAGTCGGCCTCGGAATTACACCCGGCTTCGGCGGCACACAGCGCCTTGCAAGAACAGTCGGCGTTGGAATGGCAAAGCAGCTTATTTACACGGCAAGAAATATCAAGGCTCCCGAGGCTCTTCGTATCGGTCTTGTAAACGCTGTTTATCCTATAGAAGAGCTTATGCCGGCAGCTAAGAAAATGGCTTCAATTATTGCGGCAAACGCTCCAATAGCCGTTCGCAATTGCAAAAAAGCAATTAACCAAGGTTTACAAACAGATATTTCAAGCGCAGTTGAAATTGAAGAAAAGCTTTTCGGTGATTGCTTTGAAACAGAAGATCAAAAATACGGCATGGCATTTTTCCTTGATCGAAACAAGGAAAAGGTTAAAAAGCCGTTTATTAACAAATAATAATTCAGGAGGAATTTAAAATGAAAGTCGGAATTATAGGCGCAGGCACAATGGGCTCCGGTATTGCTCAGGCTTTTGCACAGGTTGAAGGTTATGAAGTTGCACTTTGCGATATTAACAATGAATTTGCCGCAAACGGCAAAAACAAAATCGCAAAGGGCTTTGAAAAAAGAATTGCAAAGGGAAAAATGGATCAGGCTGCCGCAGATGCAATCCTTGCTAAAATCACCACGGGCACCAAAGAAATTTGCTCGGATTGCGATCTTATCGTAGAGGCTGCTCTTGAGGTTATGGATGTTAAAAAGCAAACATTTAAGGAACTTCAGGAAATCGTTAAGCCGGATTGTATGTTTGCAACAAACACATCATCTCTTTCAATCACGGAAATCGGTGCAGGCCTTGACAGACCGCTTATCGGCATGCATTTCTTTAATCCCGCTCCCGTTATGAAGCTTATTGAGGTTATCGCAGGTGCAAACACTCCTGCCGATATGGTTGCTAAAATTAAGGAAATTGCCGTAGCAATCGGCAAAACTCCCGTTGAGGTTAACGAGGCTCCCGGCTTTGTTGTAAACAGAATTCTTATTCCTCTTATCAACGAGGGCATCACCGTTTATGAAATGGGCATTGCAAGCGTTGAAGATATAGACACTGCAATGAAGCTCGGCGCAAATCATCCCATGGGCCCGCTTGAACTCGGTGACTATGTAGGCCTTGATATTGTGCTTGCAATTATGGAAACAATTTATTCCGAAACAGGCGATCCCAAATATCGCCCCGCAACTCTTCTTAAGAAGATGGTTCGTGCAGGTAAGCTCGGCCGCAAAACAGGTGTGGGCTTCTATGACTATCGCAAATAATAACTGAAATCACGGCGGCGTGCATTTTTTGTGCACGCCGCTGCGGTGGTAGATTTGAAATAATTTATCGCTCGGCAAGGTTATTTTCGCTGCTTTGCAGCATATAATTGCGCCAAGCTCGCAGCGCAACTTTGAAAATTTATCGTATAGGCGGGCAGAAAGGCTAAGGAAATCAATATGGATTTTACTTTCGGCAAAGAACATGAAATGGCAAGAAAGCTTTTTGCTGATTTTACTGAAAATGAAGTAAAACCGCTTGCTGTTGAAACAGATGAAACCGAACAATTCCCAAGAGAAACCGTAACTAAAATGCAAAAGCTCGGCTTCCTCGGAATTCCCGTTCCAAAGGAATACGGCGGCCAGGGCTGTGATCCCCTCACTTATGTTATGTGCGTTGAAGAGCTTGCAAAGGCTTGTGCCACAACAAGTGTTATCGTTTCCGCACACACCTCGCTTTGCTGCGATCCCATTCTTACTTACGGCACGGAAGATCAAAAGCAAAAGTTCTTAAAGCCTCTTGCTTCGGGCGAGCTGCTCGGCGCATTTGCTCTTACGGAGCCGGGCGCCGGCACTGATGCTCAGGGAGCGCAAACAAAGGCTGTGCTTGATGGCGATGAATGGGTGCTCAACGGCTCTAAATGCTTTATCACAAACGGTAAAGAAGCAGATATTTATATCGTTATTGCAGTTACCGATATTGTTGAAGATAAAAGAGGCAGAAAGAAAAAGCTTTTCTCTGCATTTATCGTTCCCAAAACCGCACCCGGCTTTCTTTTCGGCACAAAAGAAAAGAAAATGGGTATTCGCGGCTCTTCCACTTATGAACTTATTTTCCAGGATTGCAGAATTCCCAAGGATAATATCCTCGGTCCCAGAGGCAAGGGCTTCGGAATCGCAATGCACACTCTTGACGGCGGCCGCATAGGTATTGCCGCTCAGGCTCTCGGCATTGCAGAGGGTGCTCTTGATCGCACAGTTGCTTATGTTAAGGAAAGAAAGCAGTTTGGCAGATCAATCGGCGCTTTCCAAAACACTCAATTCCAGCTTGCAGATATGGCAGCTCAGGTTGAGGCTGCAAAAATGCTTGTTTATAAGGCTGCAATGGCAAAGGCAACTCAAAAGAATTATTCCTTTGAAGCTGCAGAAGCTAAGCTTTTCGCTGCAGAAACCGCTATGAATGTAACCACTAAAGCTGTTCAGCTCTTCGGCGGCTACGGCTATATCCGTGAATATGAAGTAGAGCGCATGATGCGTGACGCTAAGATAACAGAGATTTACGAGGGCACTTCCGAGGTTCAGCGTATGGTTATCAGCGGCAATTTGCTGAAGTAAGGAGGAGCAGAATATGAAAATAGTAGTTTGCATAAAGCAGGTTCCGGATACAAAAGGCGGAGTTCAGTTTAATCCGGACGGCACTTTAAACAGAGCGGCAATGCTCACAATTATGAATCCTGATGATAAAGCAGGCCTTGAGGCTGCTCTCAGAATTAAAGATAAATTCGGTGCAGAGGTAACTGCTCTTACTATGGGTCTTCCCAAGGCAGAGGAAGTTTTGCGTGAGGCTATGGCCATGGGCGCAGACAACGGCATTCTTGTAACAGACAGAGTTCTCGGCGGTGCTGATACTTGGGCAACCTCAAGCACAATTGCGGGCGCACTTCGCAATATAGATTATGATATTATCATCACAGGCCGCCAGGCAATAGACGGCGATACCGCTCAGGTTGGTCCTCAGATTGCAGAGCATCTCGGAATTCCCGTTATTTCTTATGCAGAGAAAATTGAGGTGGAGGGCGACAGTGTTGTTGTTAAGCGCCAGTTTGACGACAGATATCATATGCTTAAGGCTAAAATGCCCGTGCTTATCACAGCTCTTTCAGAGCTTAATGATCCCCGCTATATGACTCCGGGCGGCATTTTTGATGCTTATAAGAAAGATATCACCGTTTGGGGCAGAGCAGATCTTAAAGATGTTGATGATTCAGACATCGGCCTTTCCGGCTCACCCACAAAAATCGCAAAGGCTTCCGATAAGGTAAGAAAGGGCGCAGGCGAAAAGGTTGCGCTTGATACTCCTCAGGAATCCGCAGATTATATTATCGCAAAGCTTGAAGAAAAGCATATCATCTAAGGAGGGCTGAATAATGATTACAGAAAATATAGAACAGTATAAGGGTGTTTTCATTTACGCTCAGCAGGTGGATAACGAAATCAGCCCCATCGCTTTTGAACTGCTTGGCAAGGCAAAGGATCTTGCCGCAAAGCTTGAAACAGAGGTAACGGCTGTGCTTATCGGCTACAAAGTTGCAAATCTTGCCGATGAGCTTGCAAAATACGGCGCAGATAAGGTTATTGTTATTGATAATCCCGTGCTTGAAACTTACAGAACAGAGCCTTATACTCAGGCTCTTGCAGCAGCTATCAATGAATATAAGCCGGAGATAATGCTTGTTGGCGCAACGGCTATCGGCCGTGATCTCGGCCCCCGTGTTTCGGCAAGAGTCGGCACAGGCTTAACGGCAGACTGCACAGTGCTTGAAATCGGCGATTTTCCGCTTAATCCTCTTCCGAATAAAGAGCAAAAGCACAATCAGCTTCTTATGACTCGCCCGGCATTCGGCGGCAACACAATCGCAACAATTGCTTGCCCGGACAACCGCCCGCAAATGGCAACCGTTCGCCCCGGCGTTATGCAAAAGATTGCTCCTGTTGAAAATGCAAAGGCTCAGGTTATTGAATTTAATCCTCAGCTTGAAGAAAACAATTGTTATGTTGAAATTCTTGAAGTTGTTAAATCCGTTGAAACCGTTGTTGATATTCAGCAGGCAAAAATTCTTGTTTCAGGCGGGCGCGGCGTAGGCAGCAAAGAAAACTTCAAGCTTCTTGAAGATCTTGCAGATGCCCTCGGCGGAACAGTTTCATGCTCAAGGGCAGTTGTTGATAACGGCTGGCTTCCTAAGGATCTTCAGGTTGGCCAAACGGGCAAAACGGTTCGCCCGAATGTTTATTTTGCCATCGGCATCAGCGGTGCAATTCAGCACACTGCAGGTATGGAAGAATCAGATATCATAATCGCAATAAACAAGGACGAAAGCGCTCCTATTTTTGATGTTGCGGATTACGGCATCGTTGGCGATTTAAATAAAATCGTTCCCCTTATCACAGAAGCTGTTAAGGCAAGAAAAGCAGCAAAATAATCAGATTGAAGAAAGCGGTTGCCCTGCAAAACGGGCACCGCTTTTTGGTGTTTTATGGATATGTCAGAAAAAAGGCTCTCGGAGCTTGCCGAAAGAGCAAGTGAGCGCTGCTATGTAACCTTTTCCGATTTTTTGAATATGGAGGATCAAAGCGAGCTTTCATCGCTGGCCCTGCCTTGCGATTATGTAACATTCGGCGGATATGACGGCGCCGAAAGAGCTGTTGCCGCATTTGGAAACGGGTGTGAATATGCCGAATTTCCAATAAAAATTGTGGAGGCAGCGCCGCTTTCGCAAAAATTTGCGGATAAGCTTTTGCACCGTGATTTTCTCGGTTCGCTTATGGGGCTCGGAATAAAGCGAAGTGTGCTCGGAGATATTGTTGTTAAAAACAACACGGGCTATATTTTTTGTCTTGATTCAATTGCAGATTATGTGGTGCAAAATCTTGATAAAGTGCGCCACACCTGCGTTAAATGCCGTGTTGTGCAAAATCTGCCTGCAGGTGCCGTGGCAGAGCCGGAGGAAAAAGAAATAATTGTGGCATCGCTCAGGCTTGATGTGCTTGCGGCGGCGGTTTATAATTTTTCACGCAGCGGAGTTAAAGAACTGTTTGTTCAGCGCAAAGTGTTTGTGAACAGTGCTCTGTGCGAAAATTTTTCTTATAATGTTAAACCCGGCGATATCGTTTCGGTAAGAGGCAGCGGCAGGTTTAAGTGCGGCAATGTGCTCGGCTCAACAAAAAAAGGGCGCACGGTGTTGCAAATATTTGTTTATAAATAAGATATGCCCGAATATATCAAACGATATATTCGGGCTTTTTGTGTTTAATTATTTATCGTTGGAGTTGTTGAGTCGCGGTCGTTGTCTCTTTTTTTGCCCTCGGCTTCATAGCTTAAATCGCTTTCTTTTGTTATCGGGCTGAAATATGCGGTCAGATCTATTATTTTTTTAATCTCCGGCGTGCTTGATTTCTTTTTTTTGTTCATAAAAAACCACCTCGGTAATATTATTTGCCGGGGTGGTTGTTCTATTCTTTGTTAAATTTTTTCCACATCGATTTGCGCGATTTTATCCATAAATTCTTTCGGAGTTATAACCGTGCCTATGCCGAAAAAGTCGTCCATATCAAGGTTGAAATTATTTATGAAAATCGGCGTGTTTTCATATTCAATGTCTATATGCAGCCTTTTGGCATCATCTGAAATTTTGGGCGCAATATATGTGTTTCTGTCATAATATCTTGAAGCCTTTATTTCATTGTTTCTGATGTATTGCAGCACAACATTTCTTGATGATTTTGATATGGAAATATATTGAGAATGCTCTTTTGAAAGCGCCTGTGCCATCGTCATTTGCGCCACGGCTTTGCAGGTGCCGGAATTAACGAAAAACTCATTTATGAAAATGCTTTCAAGCGGGCTTGTATCGTCAGGCACAATTATTGCCAAAATATTTTTGTTTGCTTTTTTCGGATAATATTGTTTTAAAAATTCTTTAAAATAATGCTGGCTTTCCGCAATTTTCTTTGCAAAGGAATGGTAAAAAGGAATGTTAGGCATGGTTTCCATCCCTTGCAGCGAAAACGGCTTGAATTCCTCGCTTGCTTTATCGTAAAGCAAAATATTTGTGTTTGTTATGATTATCGGAATAGCCTTTGCCATTTATACCAACCTTTCAAAAGCACATTTACTTGTGCACCTTAACATAAGTTTACTATATATTGTGTGCAAAATCAATAAAATGATAAAAATATAGTGCATTTCGTGATTTTATATGATATTATATAATCAGTTGATTTGAAAAAGGAGGCTTCACATGTCTGATAAGGATGATGAGGTTGATAAGATCCTTAGCGAATTTAAGTTTGCAAAAGGCGATGAGCCGCAACCGTCTGATGACGAAAAAGCGCAAAATACGGATTTTAAGCTGAACGAAAAAGAAAATTCCGGTTTTTCGGTTGTGAAAAACACAGATGAACCAACGCAGCAGCAAAAGATTTCCGAGCAGCCTGAAAAAAATGAAAAAAGCGAAAGGAACAGCACACCCGAAAAAAGTGATTCCGTTGAAGCTATTGAAAGTGATTTGAAAAAAGCACGGGAAACGGAAGATGATTCCGATAAACCGCAACTGCCGTTTTCACCGGAGAAGGTTGATCCGAACGGTGAAAATTACGCAGACGAATACCCCGAGGAAGATGGATATATGAAAAATTCAAAGAATAAGAAAATAATAATTGCAGTTGTTTCCGTTGTGGCTGCCATAGCAATTGTGGTTGGTATTTGTGTGGGCGCATCACGCAATAAAAAAGAACCGGAAACAGAAACTTTGCCTATTAGCAGCACCACCACAGAGGCACCGATTGTTATTAAAAATCCGCTTACGGGCGAGATTGATTATAATGATTCCGCAGTCGGCAAAAGGCCGGTTGCCGTTGTTGTTGAAAATTCGCCTCAGGCACGCCCGCAATATAATATGGATTCACCCGATATTATTGTTGAGGCCGAAGTTGAGGGCGGCATAACCCGCATGCTTTGGCTTTATGCAGATATGACCGATTTGCCGGAACAGGTTGGCCCAACACGCTCTGCAAGGCCAAGCTTTGTGCAATTTTCTCAGTTTTTTGATTGCTTGTATGTTCATTTCGGCCAAAGCCACAGCAAGGGCGATTATGAGGGCGCAGATGATTATATTAAAAACAATAATGTTGATAATATAGACGGTATGAGCACATCTTCTTGCTTTAAACGCACCAAAGATAAGGTTAGCCCTCACAATGCCGTGCTGCTCGGAAACGAGCTTGTTGCTGCAATTGAGAAAAAAGGCTACAGAACAGATATTGATTCATCTCGCTTCACTCAGTTTGCGTTTAACGAAAAGGCAACTGCCGTGTCGCAATCGCCTTGCAGCAGCATCACCGGCAAGTTTTCAAACAGAGCTTCGTCTGCTTACAACCACACATTTACATATGATTCGGCAGACGGCAAATATAAAAATCAATCAGATTTCAAGCAAGAGGTAAGTTTTGAAAATGTTGTTATGCTTATGGCCGAAAGCGAATATGTTGATAAGCATGATTATAAAGGATCCGGCAAAACGGAAACATATTGTAATTATAAATTCACAAGCGGCACGGGCAAGCTTGCATCCGCAGGCACGGTTGTTGATTTCAGCTGGAAAGAGGATAACGGTAAGCTGGTATTTACAGATGCTTCTGGCAATGAGCTCAAACTTAATCCCGGTAAAACGTGGATAGGATTTATTTCATCAAATAACGGTGGAGCGGTTGAAGTTCAATAAAGCAATGTCAAATTTATGTTCAATTACGGTGAATATTATGTAAAGCATGAAATGTGTTTATTGACATTTTCTTTTCCGTATGATAATCTAAAATAAGTCAAGGAGGACACCGCAATTGAAATTTTGCAGTGCCCTCCTTTTGCCTTTAGGTTGTTTTTTTTATTTCGCTTGTTGAGGAGAAGCGTATGAGATTTACCAAAAACAGAAAATTTAAAATAATGCAAATCACGGATATTCAGGAAATTCCTGCCGTGTCACCCGACACCTCGGCGCTTTTAGAGGCAGCCGTTGAGGCGGAAAAGCCCGATTTGGTAATTTATACAGGTGATCAAATTAAGGGCTATGGAGTTACTTATAAAGGCAAGGGAAAAGAGCTTGAAAATGCCGTTGCAGAAACAATTTATAAACTGCTTAAGCCGGTAACAAAAAGAAACATTCCTTTTGCCGTAACCTTCGGAAACCACGACAGGCAGGTTGGAATTTCAAATAAAGAGCAGTTTGAAAATATTTATAAGGCGCTTCCGAACTGCGTTGGTGAGCAGCCGGCAGAGCTTTCGGATGACGGCGGCACTTGCTGCATTCCGATTAAAGCTTCGGACGGATCAAACAGGGATGTTTTCAACCTTTATTTGTTTGACAGCGGCACCGATGCCAAGGGCGGCGGATATGAGCCGTTTGATGTTAGAATTATTGATTGGTATAAAAAAACAAGGGAAAAACTGAAGGCTGAAAACGGCGCCTATGTGCCGTCAATTGTTTTTCAACATATCCCCTTGTGTGAATACTATAATGTGCTGAAGCAGGTTAAAAAAACCACCAAAGGCGCTATCAGAGCGTTCAGAACTCATAAAAATGAATATTATGTTCTCGGCGATACTTGCAGAAAAGGTGATATGCTGCTTGAGCCGCCGTCAATTCCCAACGAAAACACGGGCGAGTTCGATGCAATTTCTGAAAAAGGCGATGTTATGGCTGTTTTTGTAGGGCATGATCATAAAAACAGCTTCGTAGGCAGATACAAAAATGTTGATCTCGGCTTTACTCAGTCGAGCGGCTTTAATGTTTACGGCAACAGAACAAAACGAGGCGTTCGCATTATAGAGCTTGATGAAAATAAGCCCGGCGAATATGAAACCTACACACGCACATTTGATGAGCTTGTAGGCACAAAGGTGCAAAAGCCGGTTTATGATTATTTGTCAAGCAAGGCGCCGGAAACGGTGGATGCGGCAATTCCGATGATTGAAAAAGCACTTGCAATTGTGGCTGCCGTTGTGGCGGTTATAGTTTTGCTTGCAAAATTTTTATAACATTAAGGAGCAGTTATGAGCGAGAATAAAACGGATAAAAAGAAAAATCCCTTTGTTAGATGGACCGAAAAACACGCAGAAATATGGAAATTTATAAAATTTTCAATTGCCGGTGGTGGCTCCTCTGCAATTGAGCTTGTGGTGCACATGGTGCTTTTAAACACTGTTTTTGCTTCGTTTACAAGCGTTGCCATCACAAGCCCTGCCCTCAATATGATCGGCATTGAATCAAAGGGTTATCTTTACACTTATTTGATTTCCACAACAGTCGGCTATTTGATTGCATTTATCTTAAATCGCAAAATCACATTTAAGGCAGATGCAAATCCAACACTCAGCATTATTTTGTATTTTATAATGGTTGTGTTCACCATTTTTGCAAACGGCTGGATAGGCTCTGCAATGCAAACCTTTGCGGCAAGCCATAATTTAACAGGCAATTTTGCCGATCTTGTTATAAAGCTTATCGGAATGGCTATTCCCACTTTGTGGACTTATCCTTGCAATCGCTTTATAATCCACAGAAAAAAGAAATCCACCATTGAGGCGGAAAAAGCTGCAAAAGCTGCCAAACAGGCAGAAGAGGCACAGAATTAAACCGAAAACGATGATGTTTGCCGGCTTGCTTAATGCAGGTCGGCTTTTTTGGTGAAAGGATGCTGTATGGAAAATCAAATTCTTTTAAGTGCGGGTATTGATGTGGGCACCACAACAACGCATTTGATAATCAGCCGCATTGGGATTGCCGTCCAGGGTGGTTTCGGCACCGTTCCCCATGCCGTGATAACCAAGAAGGAAATAATCTATGAAAGCAAGATTTATTTTACGCCTCTTGATGAAAACGGAAACATAAACGGCGCAAAGGTTGCCGAGATAATAAAAAAAGAATATGCTGCGGCGGGCTTTAAAAAGGAGGATTTTGATTCCGGTGCCGTTATTATAACCGGCGAATCCTCAAAAAAAGAAAACGCAAAGCAGGTGCTTGCCGATATAGCGGAATATTCAGGCAATTTTATAGCGGCGCAGGCAGGCTCTCAGCTTGAATCTTATCTTTCCGGCAAGGGTGCAGGCGCCGATAAATTCAGCGAGCAAAGCGGCGTTGTAACCGCAAATATAGATATAGGCGGCGGCACAACAAATATTTCTTATTTTAAAGACGGCGATTGCGTTGACGATTGTTGCCTTAATATCGGCGGCAGGCTTGTGCGTTTCGATAAAAGCGGAAAAGCAGCTTTAACTCCTGAAATAAAGCGTTTGTGTGCAGATAACGGAATAACCGTTAAATCAATTTCTGATTTTGCCGAAACGGAGAAGCTGTGCAACATTGCTGCGGATATTATTAAAAATGCTGTTTTTTCTTGCGGCAATGTGCCTGATTATTGCATAACGGATTCTTTGCCATGCGGCAAATATGTGCCGGAAGCGGTTTCGTTTTCCGGCGGTGTTGCCGAATGCTTTGCCGATTGCGGCGGTTGCCGTGCAGATTTCGGTGATATAGGTTATCAGCTTGCGGCTGCAATAAGAAAAAGCAGCCTTTCATATCCTGCAAAGATTGTAAATTCGGCATCAAGCCCAATCAGAGCAACTGTTATAGGTGCAGGGAATTTCAGCATGGATATTTCGGGAAGCACAATCGAATATTCAAATGTTGAGCTGCCTATAAAAAATCTTGAATGCATTTCGGATTTTTCAAGAATCGGCTCGGAAATGTGTGCTGTTTCGCTTCCCGGCGATGATGTGCCAAGCTTCGGCGATTTGGTGCGTATAGCAAAGGATATTGCAAAAAACTGCTCCCAATTGATTGAAAAAGGCTTGCCGGTTGTTGTTGTTACCAAGGCGGATTTTTCAAAGGCTCTTGGAATTTGCCTGCGAGGCGAGCTTCCGCCCGGCTATCCCTTTATTTGCTTTGACGGCATAGATTGCCGCCGAGGGAATTATATTGATATCGGTGTGCCGGTTGCAGGCGGTAAGGCGGTTCCCGTTGTTGTAAAAACTCTTGTGTTCGGAGGAAAAGACAATCATGAAAATGAATAAAATGCTTTTTGGACATAATTATGAATTTAAAAGCATTAAGGAAGTGCTTGCAAAGGCAAACGAGCAAAAAAGCGGCGACACCCTTGCAGGCATAGGCGCAAAAAATGCAAAAGAGCGTGTGGCGGCAAAATATGTGCTTGCGGATTTAACCGTTGAGGATATTACAAATTCGCCGGCAGTTGAATATGAAAAAGACAGCGTAACACGCATTATTCTTGATGATTTGGATGCAGCTCAATATGAAAAAATTAAAAAGCTTACCATCGGCGAGCTGCGTGAAAAAGTGCTCGATAATATGATAACGGGCAATGAAATTTTGGCACTTGCACGGGGCATGAGCTCAGAGGTTATAGCGGCGCTTGCCAAGCTGATGGGCAATCTTGATTTGATGTATGTTTCACGAAAACTGCAAATAACAGCCCATTGCAACAACACCATCGGTTTGCCCGGCACCTTTGCCGTGCGCTTGCAGCCCAATCACCCAACGGATGATGTTAAGGGCGTAACCGCTTTGCTTTTGGAAGGGCTTTCTTACGGCGCCGGAGATGCCGTTTTGGGGCTTAATCCTGCCGTAGACACGGTTAAAAGCACTGCAGACATTTTAAATCTTTTTAATGATGTTAAAACAAAATTGCAAATACCAACGCAAATTTGCGTGCTCTCGCATATTACAACGCAACTTAAAGCACTTAAACAGGGTGTGCCTATGGATTTGTGTTTTCAGTCAATCGCAGGCAGCGAGGCGGCGCTTTCTTCATTCGGCACTGATGTTGATATGCTTGAAAATGCAAATGAGCTGATGGCAAAGTGTTCAACCGCAGAGGGCCCAAATTATATGTATTTTGAAACGGGGCAGGGCAGTGAGCTTTCATCGTCTGCCAACAACGGTGCGGATCAGCTTGTAATGGAATCACGCTGTTACGGGCTTGCAAGGCACTATTCGCCGTTTCTTGTTAACACTGTTGTGGGCTTTATCGGGCCCGAATATATTTATGATACAAAGGAATTGATTCGTGCGGCACTTGAGGATAATTTTTGCGGTCATATGCATGGGCTTCCGATGGGCTGTGATATTTGCTACACAAATCATATGAAAGCAGATCAGAACGACAGCGACAGCTTGCTTGTTATGCTTGCCTCTGCCGGCTGCCACTATGTGATGGCGGTGCCGCAAAGCGATGATGTTATGCTTATGTATCAATCAACTTCTTATCACGATATAGCGGCAATCAGGGAAATGCTTAATTTGTCGCCCATAGAGCCGTTTAGGCAGTGGCTTGAAAAATACGGAATTTGGGAAAACGGCAGGCTCGGCAAAAATGCCGGAAATCCGCGTGTTTTTCTGTAACGGAGGAAAAGTGTTATGGCAGATTATTTTGATTCACTTGCTTCACGCACTCCGGCAAGATTGCAAATCGGGAGAACGGGAAGCAGATATAGAACAAGCAGCTACCTTGATTTTCGTGCGGCGCACGCAGCGGCAAATGATGCCGTTATGACTGAGGTGCCACAAGAAACTCTTGAAAAGCTCGGCCTTTTTGAGGTGCGCACAAAATGCAAAAATAAATATGATATGATAACACGCCCGGATTGGGGCAGGTGCTTTGAAGAATCTCAAAAAGAAATATTAAGGCAAAATGCTTCAATCGGTGCGGATGTGCAAATTTATTGCGGCGATGGCCTTTCTGCTCCGGCAATAGGGGCGAATTGCGGCGATATGCTTCCGCTGCTGAAAATGGCCTTGGAAAGCAGCGGAATATCCGTCGGAAAGCCGTTTTTTGTTCGCTATTGCAGAGTAAATACTGCTCGTGAAATAGGTCCGTTGCTTAAAGCTAAGGTTGTGTGCGTGCTCATAGGCGAGCGACCGGGTCTTATAACGGATGAAAGTATGAGCGCTTATTTGGCATATAAGCCTCATCCCGATATGAGCGAAAGCGATTACACGGTTGTTTCTAATATAAGCAAAATCGGAATGCCTCCCGTTGAAGCGGCGGCTTATATTTCCGAAGTTATTAAAAAAATGCTTGTTCAAAAAGTCGGCGGCCTTGCGCTGAAATTATAAAAGGGCAGAAAGCTTAAAATGCTTTCTGCCCTTTGGCTTATTTCATTTTTCTGATGTATGCAAATGTTTCTTTTTCGCCTTTTTCTTTCAGCATCACAAGCAATTCTTCAAGCTTTTGTGCTGTTTTCGGGTGCATGATAATTCGTGTTTTTGCACGGGAAAAGTATTCAAGCGGGTGCGCCTCGGTGTAATTTTTGCCTTGGTAAATTTTGCTTGCCGCAACTCTGTCGCAAAACATTTCTTTGAAATATTTTGTTGGCATTTCAATCGGCTCAAGGCGCTTTGTTTTTGTGCTGTAATCCATCCAGTATTCGTAATGGTGGCGGTTTCTGCCTTTGTGGTGCAGCCATGCCGCAGAATATCCTTTTTCAACTCTTTCCGCTTCGTTAGGCGAGCGATTGCCAAGATAGTATTTTGCGCCCGGTATAAACTCTGCAGGCGAATATTTTGAAAGATCGTGAGTAAGCCCCTGCAACGGTATGCCTGCCTTAAAGCAGTGCTTCATAACCCTGTGGCGGTGCTTTGTTATTGTTATAAAATGCTTGATAGGGTGTGCCATAAAAAACTTCCGTTATAAATTTTTTTTGCCGCTCAGCAAAAATATATTAACACTTATTTGCACACTTGTAAAGCCATAATCAATATACTGTTTAAACAACTTGCAAAAGTGCGCAAAAAAGCTTCGGCATTGAAAAACACCGAAGCCTTTTTTTATTTTTTCTTAAATTTATCAAAAAATCCTTCCTTGCCGCCGTTTTTTGGGGCAGTGTAGGTTTTGTCAAACTGCAAAAGCAGATTTTTTTGCTCGGATGAAAGATTTTTCGGAATGTCAACAATAATGCGAACGAATTGGTCGCCCTTGCCAACGGAATTAAGCCTTTGAATACCTTTGCCCTTAAGCTTGAAAACATCGTTTGGTTGTGTTCCCGCCGGCATATTGTATTTTACATTGCCGTCAAGTGTCGGCACCTCAAGTTCTGCACCGAGAGTGGCCTCAACAATTGAAACATGCTTGTCAAACCAAACATTATAGCCGTCTCGTTTAAAGTATGCGTGCTTTTTGATGTTTACTATAATCTTAAGATCGCCTGCCGGGCCGCCGTTAAAGCCGCTGTCGCCAAGGCCGCGCAAGGTTAAAATTCTGTCTTCGCTGATGCCTGCCGGCACTTCAACATCAATCTTTTTCTTGCGCCTTACTTTGCCCTTGCCACCGCATTTGTGACATGGGTTTTCAATTATCTTGCCTCTGCCGCCGCATTTTGTGCATTGGCGCTGAGATGAAACAACGGTAAAGCCCATTCGGTTTTGAACATTGATGTAGCCCTTGCCACCGCATTCGGAGCAGGTTTTGGCCTCTGAGCCCTTTGCGGCACCTGTGCCGCCGCATTCGCTGCAATCTTCAACTCTGGGCACTTCAACTGTTTTCTTGCAGCCCTTTGCAGCTTCTTCAAATGTGATGTTAAGTGAAATTTGTATATCTCTGCCACGCTGCGGAGCGTTTGGATTTCTGCCGCCAAAGCCGCCGAAACCGCCGCCTCCTCCGAAAAATGAAGAGAATATATCGCCCAAATCAATGTCGCCGTCAAACCCAAATCCGCTGCCGCCGCCGTAACCGCCTGCGCCTGCACCGTAATTCGGATCAACTCCGGCAAAACCGAATTGGTCGTATCTTGCTTTTTTATTAGGATCGGAAAGCACTTCGTATGCTTCGTTGCATTCCTTAAATTTTTCTTCTGCTATTTTATCGTCCGGGTGCAAATCAGGGTGGTATTTTTTAGCCGTTTTTCTGTACGCTTTTTTTATCTCGTCTTCTGTTGCACCCTTTTGGATTCCGAGCACTTCGTAATAATCTCGTTTTTCCTCAGGCATATTTTCCTCCTATATGTCGGTAGCAATAATGCGTTAATCGGCTTCAGCCGCCGAAAATTAAACAAAACACGGTTTTAGCGGGAACAATCCTTTCGGATCGCTCCCGCCGTGTTTATTAAAGGGAAGAAAGCTTAAAAGCTTTTTATCAGTTATCGTCAACCTCGGTGTAATCGGCATCGGTGTAGCCTTGGTCTGCACCGCCCTGTTGTGTGCCGCCTTCCGGAGCACCCTGTGCACCTTGAGCTGCCTGTGCAGCCTGATAAAGCTTTTGAGAAACCTCATAGAACTTGTTTTGCAAATCGTCCTGCGCTGCCTTTATCGCATCAAGATCGTCGCCTTTAAGAGCTTCTTTAAGAGCTGCGGATTTTGTTTCAAGAGCTGATTTGTCGTCTGCGCTGAATTTGTCGCCGTTTTCGGAGATAAGTTGATCTGTTTGGTAAGCAAGCTGCTCTGCACCGTTTTTAAGGTCAACAGCCTCTCTCTTCTTCTTATCCTCTTCTGCAAATTTTTCTGCATCCTGAACGGCTTTTTCAATGTCTTCCTTGCTCATGTTTGAAGAAGCTGTAATGCTGATGTGCTGCTCCTTGCCTGTGCCAAGATCCTTTGCGGAAACATGAACGATGCCGTTTGCATCAATATCAAAGGTAACTTCAATTTGCGGCACACCGCGGCGTGCGGGCATAATGCCGTCAAGGTGGAACATGCCAAGAGTTTTATTGTCTTTTGCAAATTGTCTTTCGCCCTGAAGAACATGAACCTCAACAGAAGTTTGGTTGTCTGCGGCAGTGGAGAAAATTTGTGATTTCTTTGTGGGGATTGTTGTGTTTCTTTCAATGATAACGGTGTTTACGCCGCCCATTGTTTCAATGCCGAGTGAAAGGGGAGTAACATCAAGAAGAAGAAGTCCCTTAACATCGCCGCCGAGAACGCCGCCCTGAAGAGCTGCACCCATTGCAACACATTCATCCGGGTTGATTCCCTTAAAGGGCTTTTTGCCGCTGAACTTTTCAATAGCTTCCTGAACTGCCGGAATACGGGTTGAGCCGCCAACAAGCAAAATCTTGTCTATTTCGTTCATTGAAAGGCCGCTGTCTGACATAGCCTGGCGAACCGGTCCCATTGTTTTTTCAACAAGGTCTGCTGTCATTTGGTTGAATTGTGCTCTTGTAAGAGTAAGATCCAAGTGCTTAGGGCCTGTTGCATCCTGTGTGATGAAAGGAAGTGAAATCTGAGCGGTTGTCATTCCGGAAAGGTCAATCTTTGCCTTCTCTGCAGCTTCCTTAACACGCTGCATTGCCATTTTATCGCCCGAAAGGTCAATTCCGCTTGTTTTCTTGAATTCGGAAACGATCCAATCCATAATCTTCTTATCAAAATCATCGCCGCCGAGGTGGTTGTTGCCGGCTGTTGCAAGAACTTCCTGAACACCGTCACCCATTTCAATGATGGAAACATCAAAGGTACCGCCGCCAAGGTCATAAACCATAACCTTTTGGTCTTCTTCCTTATCAATGCCGAATGCAAGTGCGGCAGCCGTTGGCTCGTTGATGATTCTCTTAACCTCAAGGCCTGCAATCTTGCCTGCATCCTTTGTTGCCTGGCGCTGAGAGTCTGTAAAATATGCGGGAACCGTGATAACAGCCTCAGTAACCTTTTCGCCAAGGTAGCTTTCTGCATCTGATTTCAGCTTTTGAAGAATAATTGCGGAAATCTCCTGCGGTGTGTATGCCTTGCCGTCAATATCAACCTTATAATCAGAGCCCATATGTCTCTTAATTGAGCTGATTGTTCTGTCCGGGTTTGTGATGGCCTGGCGTTTTGCAACGTTGCCAACCATTCTTTCGCCGTCTTTGCTGAAAGCAACAACAGACGGTGTTGTTCTTGCGCCTTCTGCGTTAGGGATAACAACAGGCTCGCCGCCTTCAATAACGCTTACACAGCTGTTTGTTGTACCTAAGTCAATACCTATAATCTTAGCCATAATATAATATCCTCCGTTAAATAGTTTTTAATTTAGTTTGCCGAGCGAACCATGGCAGCACGGATAATTTTGTCTCCTGCTTTGTATCCTTTTTGGAAAACATCCACGATTTCGCCGTCTTTATATTTATCGTCTTCAATGTGCATCACTGCATTGTGAAGATTCGGATCAAAGGTTTCTCCGCTTTCGCCGTAAACCTCAATTCCCAATTTTGAAAGTGTTGTCATTAAGCTGTCAAATGTCATTTCAACACCTTTTTTTAAGCCGTCATAATCATTGTTGCCATCGCTTGCAATCGCTCTTTCCAGATTGTCTATAACGGGCAAAAGCTCTTTGATTATGTCAACCTTTGCAAAGCTGTATGTTTCTTGCTTTTCTTTCTCACTTCTTCTTTTAAAGTTTTGGTATTCTGCATTCAGTCTGAGAAATTTGTCGTTTGCTTCCTCAAGCTGCTTTTTGAGCATATCTGTTTCGGATTCTTTTTTTTCATCCTTCTTTTCAGAAGCTTTTGAGGTTTTTTCAGCCTTTTCCTGCGGCTGCTTTTCCTCTTTTGCTTCTTTTTCTTTCTTACTCAAATTCCACGCCTCCTCTTTGAAGATAATTCTTAACTGTGTTCATTATATATTCTGCTCTCGGCAGGATTGATGCATAATCAATCCTTGTGGAGCCTATAATGCCTATTAAAGCGGATTGGCCGTTATTGTAGCCCACTCTTGTGAGCACCGTTGCAGTGTTTTTAAGCAGCGGATGCAAATTTTCGCGCCCTATAAAAAGGCTCAATCCGTTTTCGCTTGCGGGATATTTTTCAAATGTTGCCGCCGCATTTTCTCTGTCTGCCAAAAAAGACAATATTCTGTAAACTTCGTTTCCAAGTTCTTCGTGGCTCAGCAGGTTTGTTTCTCCGCCGAAATAAACCGCACCTTGCGCAGCCTCGGCGCATAAAGCGCAAAGGCTTGTTAGTGCCGGCAACATATCAAAAAGCCGTGTGCCAAGCACCGTAACCGTTTTTTGCAACAATGCCGGATTAACATCCGCCAGCGGCACACCTATGAAATATTCACGCATTGTGTAGTAAAAAAGCGCCTTAAAATCATCATCAACCGGGCAATCGATTTTGCAAACGGATGATTTGATTTTTCCGCCCACGGAAAGCATAACAATCATTGCTTTTCCGTTTCCTGCGGGAATTATGTCAACGCCCTGAATGCAATCAAGCGAATCTTCGATTGCATCGTAAAATGCCGTGCAATGTGTTTCCTGCTGAAGCAGATTAACGCAATCTTTAAGCAATCTTTCCGGATCACTTGCGTTAACCGAAAGCCTTTCTGCCGCCGCCTGCTTTTCAAACGGCGAAAGCGGTCTCGGAATCATAAGGTTATCAACATAATATCTGTATGAAGCATTGCTTGGAATTCTGCCGCCGCTTGTGTGCATTTGCTTTAAAAAGCCAAGCTCGGAAAGCCGTGCCATTTCATTTCTTATTGTGGCGCTGGATATTTTGTAGGGCAAAAGGCCTGCAAGTGTTTTGGAGCCGATTGGCTCGCCGCTTTTAATATAGCTGTCTATTATCAAAGATAATATTGTGCCTTGCCGTTCGCCGATCATCCTTTTCCACCGCCTTTGAATTTTGATTTTGATGAATTAGCACTCTTGGCACCTGAGTGCTAACTACTGTATTTATATTATATCCAACTGCTTGATTTGTCAACACTTTTTTTGAAAATAAATTGTGAACTCTGAAAAATTTTAAAAATCTGCAATATTTTTGTTTCCTTGCAGCCGGTTCAACTGCTTTGCCATGGGCGTGTAATATAATGTTTATAATATATAAACATAATAAAAAAGCATATCGTGCTGCCGCTCGATATGCTTTGGTTTTGCTGTTTAATTAAATCAGTGCAGCTTTGCGTTTTGCTTTGCAACTGCATTTTTAAGAACCATGCTGTTTAAAACAACCTTTGGCTCATCGCCCGTGATATTTGCCGTGATTGCAAGTGCCGCTTTGTTTTCGGGCACAATATATTCCGGCTGCTGTTCGGGCAATGCCGTGTGGCATTTCAAGGCATCCTCTGCAGCTTTTTGCTCTTCTGCCAGTCTTGCTTCTTCCTCTGCCTTTTCCTGCTCTATTTCTTCATTTATTTCTTCGCAGGCGTATATATAGCCGTAAAATTTTTGACCAAAGCGGTTGGTGCCGCTTTTGAATGTTGTGGTGTCAAAATAATTTCCGCCCCAATGTGATTGTGAAGCAGTAACGGTGTTGCCGTCTATCTTTTCAACTATTGCCACATGATTGCTCCAGCAGGCAATTGCTCCGATTTGAGGTTCTTGGCCGTAATTGTAGTAGCCGTTTCGTTTGTTTATACTCCACCATTCGCTTGCACTGCCCTTTTTTATAAGTGGTTGCTTGCCGGTGATTTCATAAACTCTGCCATATGCGTATGCAACGCAGTTTGGCATTCCGTAGCCTACTTGTGAATAGTAGTTAAGCTGCTTGTTGTAGTAAGCGTTTGATCTGCTCGGTGCGCTGAGCCTTGGCTCAAATCCGCTCTCTGCCGCAACTGCGGTTGATGGAAACACCGTTAATATCATGCTGAGTGATATTATAAGCAGGGTAAGCGCTCTGCAAAGTTTTTTCATAAGAAGGTTCCTGTTTCCCTTTCCGGCCGCATTTAAATTTACCGCTCGCCCTATTACGGCCGATAGGAACGGCGTTCGCGGCACTTAACATCAATTGGGCACTTCCCGTAACGGGCACACCCTTGCCGCCTAAATAAAGCTCTTGCCTCCGCAAGGCTCAAACTGTCATAAATTGTAACACAACTGTAACCTTTTAATCTATGTGAATTCATCACAAGCTTATTGTAACCATTTTGTAATATTTATGCACCTTCAACAAATTTTGCCGAAAAAGGTTGACATTTTCTTTTACACATTTTAAAAGTTGTAAAAATTAGGATTTCTCAAAAAAGCAAATTAGCAAAATTTTTCAGCAGATTGCACTATTTGTTTTTTTCAATTCGGGGAATACTGATAATAATTACTAAAAAAGGAGATTTTGATATGTCAAGCATTTATAATGCGCCTCTTGATATGCGCACCTATTTTAAATCGCTTCCGCAAAGTGTTCAGTCTGCAATTGTGCACAGCGATGCCTCTGCGGATAATTTGCAGCAGCTTAAAGGCCTTGTTGCCGGATTTGAGGGAAAGCACTGTGCAGCCGAAGAAAAATAAAATCGTTTCGGGCCCGCACGGCTCTTATGAAAAAAAGTATCGCTTGAAAAAATCAATCGCAAATAAATACGGCGCCTATGTAAGCAATCCCATTGTGCAGGCAGATGCACGCACGGCGCAGGGAGTTCCGGTGCCGGACATTCAAAATGTTGAGTACGCAAAAGAATATCAAGAGGAAAACAGGCTTTAAACGGCCGCAAGGCAATTTTTTAAAGCTTTTAGGCTAAGTTCCTTGCTTTGCAAAAAAGTGTTAAATGTATCCCTCGTGCAGCGCAAAAAAGCGCCGCTTCAAAACGAAGCGGCGCTTGAAATTTATTTAATTGTTATAAACATTTTAAAATTAAAGGTGGAATATTAAATCATCGCTCTTTTTGTTGAAAATGAAAATTCCGAGCCCCAGTGTTGCAAATGCCCAAGCAAGTGCATACAATAAAAGCTTCCAGCTCATAGGCTGGCAATAAAGCACACATTGCCTGAATAACTCAAGCATCGAATAAAGCGGATTTATTTTAATAACCATTTTTATCCAAGGTGTTGTTATTTGCTGAAGCGGGTAAATAATCGGCACGCAATAGAAAAGCAGTGTGCAAAATACTTCCCATATATATTCAATATCTCTGAAGTAAACCTGAAGAACGGAAAGTATAAGCCCTACTCCGATAACGAATATAAGCAATATTGCCATTGGAACAACGAACAGCAGTGCATAGAAATTAACGGTCAGTCCGCTGCCTCCCAGTAATCCCGTTGCTTTGAAAAATATCCAAACGCAAATGTAGCACAAAATCGAAATTGCAAAGGTAACAAAATTTGAAAGTATTCCCGAAAGGGGATACATATATTTCGGCACATACACCTTTTTGATTATCGGCGCATTTGATCTGAAAGAGCTGAGCGCTCTTTTGGATGAAGATGTGAAAAATTCAAACAAAAGTCTGCCGGTAAAAAGATAAACGGGGTAGCAAACAATGTGCTTTCTTTCCGCACCGAAAATGTTGCCGAAAACAACCGTAAGCACAATCATCGTCATCAGCGGTTGCAAAAAGCTCCAAAAAATGCCAAGCCAAGAATCTCTGTATTTCAATTTAACATTTTTTCTTGTGAGTTCTCGCAGCAGGTTTTTATATTTGTCAAACATAGAGAAAAAATGTTTGACCTCTGTTTTTTTCTTTTGCATAATATTTTAAACTCCGAATTTTCAAATAATATTTATCCGTAAAAGCGGAATGTACGGTATATTAAAAACGTTGTCATTATAGCACAACGTTTCTTGCTTTTCAATATTAGTTACGATTATTTAACAATTCTGTAGTTTTGTTTATTATTTCGTTTGCAATTGTTTCCGGTTTGCCGTCGCCGTTAACGGAAGCGTCACAGGCTTTTTCATATTTGCTTTTTCTTTCGTTATAGAGCTTTTCGGCATTGGCTTTGTTCTTAAAAAGCGGCCGAGTGGTGGGGTCGCCGATTCGCTTTTCAATTTCGGCAAAAGATGCATCAATAAAAATAATAATGCCGCTTTCTTTCAAAATTTCTGTGTTACGCTCAAATGTAACTGCACCGCCGCCTGTGGATATAACTGCATTATCGCGCTCTGCCGCCCTAACGCAAGCCTCGGTTTCAATTTTTCGGAATTCCTGTTCTCCGCTTTGAGCAAAGATGTCCGCAATTCTTTTTCCTGCAATTTCTTCGGCAATATCATCGGTATCTATAAATTCACGCCCGGTAAGCTTTGAAATTTCTTTGCCTATTCTTGTTTTTCCGGCTCCCATAAAGCCGCATAAAATTATGTTCATCTGCTTTCTAATTCTTTCTCTGTTATCTTTAAAACCGTTTCAATATCTTTTGGCGAAAATTTAACTCCGTTCCAAATTTCCTGCGCCGCCGCTGCCTGCCACACAAGCATTGAAAGCCCGTTTTCATGCTTTATGCCTGCTTCTTTCGCATATTTAAGCAGCAATGTTTCGGCAGGGTTGTAAATAACATCGTAAACGGCTTTGGCGCTTTGAACCGTTTTCTTATCAAGCACGCATGCGTTTGTGTTGGGCAGCATGCCCACCGATGTGCCGTTTATTATCAGATCCCAGCCCTTTTCAAGCTTTGAATATTCGCAAACGGCGGTTGATTTTCCGGTTTTTTCTTTGATTTCCGTTTGCAGGTCAATCGCCTTTTTTGTTGCACTGTTTCGGCAAGCTATGGTAAGATCGCATCCCGCAAGAGCTGCCTCAAATGCTATTGTTCTTGCCACACCGCCGTTTCCGCACAAAAGCACTTTGCCGCAAAGAGGAATATCCGCGTTTTCAAGCGCACGCAAAAAGCCAATGCAGTCTGTGTTAAATCCAATGTTCCTTTTGCCTGTTTTAACCGTATTAACAGAGCCGAAAAGTGCTGCTTTTTCGTCAAGCCCGTCAAGCAGGGGGATAATACCGATTTTGTGCGGCACTGTAACATTGAAGCCGCTCAGCTCAAACAGCCTTTGCGATTCTGCTTTAAGGCTGCCCGGCTCAATCTCATAAAGCTTGTAATCGCCGGAAATATTGCAGATTTTTAAAAGCTCTTTGTGAATAATCGGGGAAAGGGAATGGCCGAGCGGCCATCCCAAAAGTCCGTAATTTTTCATGCCTGCAAATCCCCTTTATTGTTAAAAATAAAAACACGGCAAAATCGCCGTTTAAAGTATTGACAACATCAAATAAATTTTATAATATGATAATAACATAAATGCAGCGGATTAACAACCGCTTTTTGTTAAGGAGGGATAATTGTGGTTCTTGATAAAATCAAAGAAATTCTTGCAGAGCAGCTCAGTGTTGATCCCGACAAAATCACTATGGACAGCCTTTTGGAAGAAGACCTTGATGCAGACAGCCTTGATGCCATTGATATCGTTATGAGTATTGAGGATGAGTTCCGGATTGAAGTGCCGGATGAAGTTATTGCGGATATGAAGTCCGTTGGTGATATTGTTAATTTTATCGAAAATAACCAATAATCGTATTTTGCCGCTTTAGATATATGTTAATTATGTCAAAAAGCTGATTGTGTAATAATTATTGCAATGTTAATTTATAATTTATAAGTATTAAATTGACTTTGCGTGAATAAAATATTAGAATATAAGAGTAAGTATATTATAGTGCTTACTCTTTTTTGTTTTTGTTAAAAAAATATATTAAGAGGGCGGCGGCGCACTTTACCATGCGTTGCCGAAAAGGGGTAAATTTATGGGTAAAAAATATGTAATGGCGCTTGACCAAGGCACAACCAGCTCCCGTGTTATCGTTTTCGATAAAAAGGGCGGAATTGTTGCCAAAGCGCAAAAAGAATTTAAGCAGTATTATCCTCAAAACGGTTGGGTAGAGCATGATCCCAATGAAATTCTGTTTTCAGAGCTTGAGGCTATTTTGGAAGTGCTTAGAGATGAAAGAGTAGATCCAAAAGATATTGCTTCAATCGGAATCACAAATCAGCGTGAAACCACTATTGTGTGGGACAAGGAAACAGGCCAGCCGATTTATAATGCAATCGTTTGGCAATGCCGCCGCACGGCAGATTATTGCGAAAAATTAAAGGCAGAGGGCCTTGGCGATTATATTAAAAGCAACACCGGCCTTTTGATTGATGCTTATTTTTCCGGCACAAAAATCAAATGGATTCTTGATAATGTGCCCGGCGCAAGAGAGCGTGCGGAAAAAGGCGAGCTGCTTTTCGGCACGGTTGATACTTGGCTTATTTGGAATTTAACCTGCGGTGAAGTGCATGTAACGGATTATTCAAATGCGTGCCGCACAATGCTGTTTAATATCAACACTCTTGAATGGGATCCTTTCCTTTGTGAAAAGCTCGGAATTCCCATGTGCATGTTGCCGGAGGTTAAACCTTCAAGCTGTGTTTACGGTGAGGTTGCAAAATTTCCGGGCATGGATCAAATTGCAGGTATTCCTATCGCAAGCGCAATCGGCGATCAGCCGGGTGCACTTTTCGGCCAAGGATGCTTCAATGAAGGCCAAGCAAAAAATACATACGGCACCGGCTGTTTCTTGCTTATGAACACAGGCGATAAAAGAATTGAATCACGCTCTAATTTGCTCACCGGCATTGCTTGGGGGTTAGACGGTAAAATCACTTATGATCTTGAAGGCTCTGCTTTCAATGCAGGCTCTGTTATTAAATGGCTTCGTGATGAAATGGAGCTTATTAAAACAGCACCGGAATGCGATGTGCTTGCGGCTCAGGTAGAGGATTCAAACGGCCTTTATTTTGTGCCGGCATTTACCGGCCTTGGTGCGCCGTATTGGGATATGTATGCCCGCGGCTGCATGATAGGGCTCACAAGAGGCGTAAACAGAAAGCATGTTTGCCGTGCCGTTCTTGAAAGTATCACATATCAAATGACGGATTTGCTTGAAGCTATGGTTAATGACAGTGGTATTCTGCTTAAAGATTTAAGAGTAGACGGCGGTGCGTCAATCTCCGATATTATGATGCAAATCCAGGCGGATATGACAGGCGTTAATGTTAACAGACCTAAAAACAGAGAAGCCACCGCACTCGGTGCAGCTTATCTTGCAGGTCTTGCAACGGGTGTTTGGAAAAATACCGAGGAAATAGAGTCGAACAGGCAAGTTGATAAGGTGTTTGTGCCCTCTATGGAAATTGAAAAGCGCAATAAATATTATGAAAATTGGAAGCGTGCGGTTGAACGCTCTCGCAATTGGGAAAGATAATATAAAATAAGCAATTATGCCGCGGGCGAATTAAACACACCTGCGGTATTGTATTAAGGGGTAAAAATTTATTAAAGCAAGCAGCATTTTGCCGTTTGCGCTTTCAAGGCCGTGATCGGCTGCCGGGCTTTGAAGGTGTTTTGCAGTCGGAAAGGCTTTGGTGATTATATGGCAAAAGTAGTATGCCCGTGGGATCTTATATCTGATTTTGTAACAGATGCATTTGTGGGATACGGTGTTCCTCGTGAAGACGCCCTTATTTGCACCGATGTGCTTCTTGAATCAGATAAAAGGGGAATAGAAAGCCATGGATGCAACAGATTTAAACCTATTTATATAGACAGAATTAAAGCCGGTATCCAAAATCCCGTAACGGAATTTGAGGTGCTGAGGGAAACCGCAACCACCGCTGTTGTGGACGGGCACGACGGTATGGGCCAGGTTATCGGAGTTCGTGCCATGCAAATGGCAATTGATAAGGCTAAAAAATACGGTATGGGAATGGTTGCCGTGCGAAACAGTTGCCATTATGGCATAGCGGGTTATTATGTAACCATGGCAACGCAGGCAGGAATGGTAGGGATGACAGGCACAAATGCCCGTCCGTCAATAGCTCCAACTCACGGCGTGGAAAATATGCTCGGAACAAATCCTTTCACAATAGGTATGCCAACGGATGAAAAATTCCCGTTTGTGTTTGATGCCGCCACATCAATTATCCAAAGAGGCAGAATAGAATATTATGCAAGAATAGGTAAGGATTGCCCCGTCGGCACAGTGGTTGGCAGAGACGGCTCTGCACTCACGAACAGTGAGGAAATCTTAACGCAGTTAAACACCCATGAAGCTGCACTTGCTCCGCTCGGAGGAATAGGTGAGGAGCTCGGCGGATATAAGGGATATGATTTCGCAACTGCGGTGGAGCTGCTTTCGGCGGCACTTCAGCAGGGAAGCTTTCTTTCTGCTCTTTCCGGAATCGGCGAAAACGGAGAAAAAAAGGAATATCACCTCGGCCATTGGTTTATCGCAATTGATACAGAGGCGTTCCTTGGATTGCAGTCCTTTAAGAAAACGGCGGGCGATATTTTAAGAGAACTTCGTGCAAGCCAAAAGGCACCCGGCGAAAAAAGGATTTACACGGCAGGCGAAAAAGAGTATGATATATGGAAGGAAAGGGAAAATGAGGGCGTGCCGATAAATGATGCGGTGCAAAAGGAAATTTGCGCCGTGCGCAATGAGCTGGGCCTTAATTATGTGTTCCCTTGGGAAAGCGGCTATAAGCCATATCCGTGCAAAACAAAGCCGTTTTCGCATATAGAAAACAAACAGTGAGGTAAACAATGGATTACAGAAAAGAATCATTAAAATTGCATGAGCAGTGGAAGGGTAAATTAGAGGTAACGGCAAGGGCTAAGGTAAACGATAAGGATTCTCTGTCTCTTGCATATACTCCCGGCGTTGCACAGCCGTGCCTTGAAATTGAAAAGGATTATAATAAAAGCTGGGAGCTTACTCGCCGCTGGAATATGGTTGCCGTTATAACAGACGGCTCTGCCGTTCTCGGTCTCGGTGATATCGGCCCTGAGGCAGGTATGCCGGTTATGGAGGGTAAGTGCGTTCTCTTTAAAGAGTTCGGCGATGTTGATGCGTTTCCGCTTTGTGTGCGCACAAAGAATGTTGATGAATTTGTGCAAACTGTTTATAACATCAGCGGCTCGTTCGGCGGCATAAATTTAGAGGATATTTCCGCCCCTCGCTGTTTTGAAATTGAAAACAGGCTGAAAGAAATGTGCGATATACCCATTTTTCATGATGATCAGCACGGCACGGCGGTAGTTGTTTCAGCAGCGCTCATAAATGCAACAAAGCTCACCGGTAAGCCGCTTTCTCAGTGCAAAGCGGTTATAAACGGCTCCGGTGCGGCAGGCATAGCAATTGCAAAGCTGCTTATAACTCTTGGGCTTGGTGATGTTGTTATGTGCGACAGAACAGGTGCAATATATGCCGGCAGAGATAATTTAAATGATTCAAAGCTTGAAATAGCAAAAATAACAAACCGTGATAAAGTAAGCGGCGGCCTTGCCGATGCCGTAAAAGGAACCGATATTTTCATCGGAGTTTCTGCTCCCGGCGTGCTTACTGCGGATATGATAAAAACAATGAATCCAAATCCCATTGTGCTGGCAATGGCCAATCCCGTGCCTGAAATTATGCCGGATGAGGCTGCTGCAGCAGGCGCTGCAATAGTCGGCACAGGCCGTTCGGATTTTCCGAATCAAATAAACAATGTTGTGGCGTTTCCGGGAATTTTCAGGGGCGCTCTTGATGTGCGTGCAAGCAGCATAACGGAAAACATGAAAATTGCGGCAGCATATGCAATTGCTTCGCTTGTTGATGAAAACGAGCTTAAGCCGGATTATATTCTTCCTTATGCTTTTGACAGCCGTATTAAAGACACTGTTGCAAAGGCAGTTGCGGATGCCGCAATTAAAGACGGCGTTGCAAGAATTTAATCTGAATCCTCACTTATATAATTATAATGTTATAATAAGACTAAAGGGGCTCAGGATTTTCCTGAGCCCCTTTTTGTGCGTCTGAAATTACTAAATCAGTTCTGAAATTATTGTGTTTGAAACAAGAAAGCCTTTTGGCGTGAAGTTGATTTTGCTGCCTCTGCGCTCCATAAAGCCTGCGGAAACATATGGCGAAGCATCAGCTTTTAAAAGTGCCTCGTCAATGCCGCTTTTAAGGCGCAGCCCAAGCATAATTTGTTCCTCTGCACCGCCTCCGGTGCCGTCATCAATTTTATTGAAATCGGCATCATAATAAAATCTTTTGCCGCCCCAAAATGAATGAGCGGATTTTCCAAGCCCAAGATAAGGCGCAAGTTTCCAATATTTAATGTTGTGCCTGCTTTCAAAGCCAGCCTTTGCAAAATTGCTGATTTCGTATTGCATTATTCCCATGCTCTCAAGGCGGTCAACTGTTTTTAAATACATTTCTGCGGTTTCGTCCTCGTTCGGAAGAGGCAATCTGTCTTTAAGTCTGTAAAAAGGCGTGCCGTCTTCAATTTTCAGCATATAGGCAGAAATATGCTGAACTCCGGAATCCGCAATGAAATTAAGGCTTTCGTCAAGGCTTTGCAGGGATTGCTTCGGCGTGCCGAGCATTAAATCAAGGCTTATGTTTTTTATATTGTTGTTTCTGGCGTATTTCAAAGTTCGTTCAATTTCTGCTTTTCCGGCTATTCTGCCAAGGGCTTGCCGCTCTTCTTTAACGGCGCTTTGCATTCCAAGCGAAATGCGGTTGATTCCGTGCCCGGCATAAACGGCAATGTCTTCTTTCAAATCCTTAGATGGGTTGCATTCAATCGTAATCTCCGAATTATCTGCAATTTTAAAATTTTTTCGTGCCGCTTCAAGTGTTTTTGCAATAAGCTGCGGTTGCAAAATACTCGGCGTTCCGCCGCCGAAATAAACAGTGTCAAATTCGGCACCGCTGTATTTGCAAAATTCCTCTATAAGCTTGCTTGCATAATTTTCGGCCGCCTCGTTAGTGTATTTGCCGGAATAAAAATCGCAGTACGGGCATTTAGACGCACAAAACGGAATGTGAATGTATAATCCTGCTTTTTCCATGCATTTCCTTTCGTTGCCTTTGCAAAAAACGCTCTCGGCTCATCTTTTAAAGAATTGTCCGGGAGCGTTTTGCTTTGTGAAAATATTTAATGCGTTATTTCTTGCGGCTTTCTGCTTTAAGGCGAAGGCTCTTATCAAGAATTGTTTTGCGCAGCCTGATTGATTTTGGCGTTACTTCAAGCAATTCATCGTCTGCCAAAAATTCCATGCTCTGCTCAAGCGAAAGCGTTGTGGGCGGCACAAGCTTCAGTGCCTCATCGGATCCGCTTGCTCTTGTGTTTGTAACATGCTTTTTCTTGCATACATTGCAGATTATATCCTCATTTTTTGAGCATTCGCCAACTATCATGCCCTCGTAAACATCAACACCGGGGCCTATGAAAAGCTTGCCTCTGTCTTGCGTGTTCCAAAGCGCATATCCCGTGGAAACACCTGTTTCAAAGGCAACTATTGAGCCTCTTGTTCTTGTGGCAATATCGCCCTTAAACGGCTCATATCCTGCAAAAAGCTGGTTCATAATGCCGTTGCCGTTTGTGTCTGTTAAAAATTCGCTTCTGTAGCCTATAAGGCCTCTTGAAGGAATTTTGATTTCAAGGTGTGTCATTCCCGTTGAGCGAGTGTCCATATTCTCAACCTCGCCCTTGCGAGAACATAGTTTTTCCATAACAGCACCAACGTATTCCTCGGGAACTTCAATGATTGCAAGCTCCATTGGCTCAAGCGTTTGCCCCGTTTCGGCATCTTTTTTCAGAATAACCTGCGGGCGTGAAACCTGAAATTCATAATTTTCACGGCGCATCGTCTCAATCAAAATGGAAAGATGCAGCTCGCCTCTGCCGGAAACCTTAAAGGTGTCCATAGAATCGGTTTCCTCAACTCGCATTGAAACATTGGTTTCAACTTCTTTGAAAAGTCGCTCACGAATGTTGCGGCTTGTAACAAATTTGCCCTCTCTGCCGGCAAACGGAGAATCATTTACCATAAAGTTCATGCTGATTGTAGGCTCGTCAATTTTAACAAACGGCAAAGCCTCAATGCAGCTTGGATCGCAGGCCGTTTCGCCTATGTTAAGATCCGGAATGCCTGCAACGCAAACAATGTCGCCAAAGATTGCTTCGTCGCAAGGCACTCTTTTAAGCCCTTCAAATTGATAAAGTTTTGTTATGCGAATGTTTTCTTGGCGGCCGTCCTGCTTGCAAAGCACATATGGTGAGTTGTTTTTAAGTGTTCCTCTCGTTATTCTGCCAACACCGATTCTGCCAACATAATCATCATATTCAAGTGATGAAAACAGAATTTGCGCCGGACCCTCAGGATCTCCGGCAGGAGATGGTATGTATTTAAGAATGGCATCAAAAAGCGGCCTCATGTCGCCCTCTCTTGCATCCGGATCAAGGCTTGCATAGCCGTCTCTGCCTGATGCATAGACAACCGGAAATTCAATTTGATCGTCATCTGCGCCAAGTTCAATGAAAAGGTCAAGCACTTCATCTATAACCTCGTTTGGGCGTGCACCGTCTCTGTCTATCTTGTTTATAACAACAATCGGCGTTTTGTGCAGGCCAAGAGCCTTTTTAAGCACAAATCTTGTTTGCGGCATGCAGCCCTCAAAGGCATCAACAAGCAGCAAAACACCGTCAACCATGGTAAGAATTCGCTCAACCTCGCCTCCGAAATCGGCGTGTCCCGGTGTGTCAACAATATTGATTTTTGTGTTGTTGTAATGAATTGCCGTGTTTTTAGAAAGAATTGTTATACCTCTTTCTCTTTCAAGGTCATTGCTGTCCATAACACGCTCGTCAACAACCTCGTTTGTGCGGAAAGTGCCGCTTTGGCGCAGCATTTCATCAACAAGTGTTGTTTTGCCGTGGTCAACATGGGCAATTATTGCTATGTTTTTTATGTCTTTTCTTACGCTCATTTTTTCTCCCTTATTGCTTGCCCAAAGCAACTGTCGTGCGGCAGCTGCAAAAAGGTTTTATTTTTATCGGCTGCCGCCGTTTATTTTTTTGCGTTAAAGCTGTCTCTAAGCTGCACCGTGCGGTTGAAAATCAGGTTTTCGGGGCCTGAGAATTTGTCGGCACAGAAATATCCGGTTCTCATAAATTGGAATTTGTCTCCCGGTTTGCAGCTTGCAAGGCTCTTTTCGCAGTATGCCTCAATCGTTTTCAATGAATCGGGGTTAAGATTGTCCTCAAAGGATTCAACGCCTGTTTCGTCGCTTGGATTCGGCACATTGAAAAGTCTTTCGTAGAGGCGCACCTCTGCCTTAACATTTTCGCTTGCGCTTACCCAGTGAATAGTTCCCTTAACTTTTCTGCCGTCGGGGCTGTCGCCGCCGAGTGTTTCGGGGTCGTATGTGCAGTGCACGCAGGTAACATTGCCGTTTTCATCCGTGTCATATCCTGTGCAGGTAACGAAATAAGCTTTGAAAAGGCGAACCTCATTGCCCGGGAATAAACGGAAATATTTTTTAATCGGCTCTGCCATAAAGTCGCTTCTTTCAATGTAAAGCTCTTTTGAAAACGGCATTTTTCTTGTTCCGTATTCGGGGTGATCGGGGTGGTATTCAGCCTCGATTTCCTCTGTTATATCATCGGGATAATTGTCTATTACAAGCTTGAGCGGATCAAGCACTGCCATGGCTCTTGGCGATGTGGTGTTTAAATGGCTTCGAACGCAGCTTTCAAGCAGTGCAAAATCAATAACGCTGTATGCCTTTGAAACGCCTATTCTTTCGCAGAAATCTCTGATTGCCTCGGCGGGGTATCCTCTGCGGCGCATACCGCTGATTGTTGCCATTCTGGGATCATCCCATCCGTCCACAATGCCCTCTTTCACAAGCTTAAGGCATTTTCGCTTAGAAGTTAATGTGTAGTTTAAATTCATGCGTGCAAATTCAATTTGGCGTGGCTTTTCGCCCTCAACGCATTCATTAACAACCCAGTCGTAAAGCGGGCGGTGATTTTCAAATTCAAGCGAGCAAAGCGAATGTGTAACCTTTTCGCAGGCATCCGAAAGGGGATGTGCAAAGTCATACATCGGGTAAACACACCATTTATCGCCCGTTCTGTGATGGCGTGCATACATAATGCGGTAGATGATAGGGTCTCTCATGTTAAGATTTGGGCTTGCCATGTCAATTTTGGCGCGCAGCACATGTGAGCCTTCGGGAAATTCGCCATCCGTCATTCTTTTGAATAAATCAAGGTTTTCTTCAATGCTTCTGTTTCTGTAAGGGCTTTCCTTGCCCGGCTCGGTAAGCGTGCCTCTGTATTCACGCTGCTGCTCCGGTGTAAGGTCACAAACGAATGCTTTGCCTTTTTTGATAAGCTTTATCGCACATTCATAAATATAATCAAAGTAATCGGATGCAAAATAAACATTATCCCATTTAAAGCCAAGCCATTTTATATCTTCTTCAATTGCTTCAACATATTCCGTGTCTTCCTTAACGGGATTTGTGTCGTCAAATCTAAGATTGCAAATGCCGTTGAATTTTTCCTTTGCACCAAAGTTTATGCAAATTGCCTTTGCGTGGCCGATGTGCAAATAGCCGTTTGGCTCCGGAGGAAAGCGGGTTTGCACTCTGGAATAAACTCCGTCCTCAAGATCCTTGGTGATAAAATCATTTATGAAATTTGAAACTTCCTTTATTTCTTCGGTGTTTTCCTTTGCCATCAATTTTCCTCCTCATAATGCTTTAATGCTTTGCTTAATCTTTCGGCAACTCTTTGCTTGCCCAAAAGCTTTGTTATGGAATAAAGGTCGGGTGTGTTTGTGCGCCCCGTTAATGCAACTCTGATAACGGTTGAAACATCGCCTACATGGCCGCTGAACGCCTCCGGGTTTTGCTTGTATTCCTTAACATTCGGTGTGCAGCCAACCTTGGGGCAAATTGCTTTGATGCGCTCAAACCAATTGTCTTTATCGTCGTTTATATCAAAGCTGTTTTCATAAATTTTAAGCACCTTGGCAGCTAAATCCGCCGTTGCATTTCCGCAAAGTGTGTAATCAGGGATAAATGTTTCATCATACATATAGCTGATGTAATCCGGAATGTCGCTCCATTTTGCAATGTCTTTTCTCGGCTTCTTATTGCCTCTGTCTATGTTAAGAATTGCAGTTGCATATTCGGAATCTGCCTCGTAAAGCTTTGCAAGCGGTTTGCAATATTCCTTTGCCCATTCATGTGAAAGTTCAAAAACCTTTTTGCAGTCCATAACGGAAATAACGGTTTTTGAAATGTCGTCAAGCTTTGCAATGTCAAATAATGCACCGGAAACACTCATTTTTTTTATGTTAAACGGGAATTTGCTTATGTCTTCCGTTTTGTTTGCTCTGCGCCAATCTTCAAAGTTGGAATTTGCAAGCGTCATCATATATTCGTTAACGCTTTCGCTCGGATAGCCCTGCTCTGAATAGTAAGTAACTGCCGCTTCGGGATCCTTGCGCTTTGAAAGCTTGCGTTTGCCTTCGCCCTCTGATTTCATAATCGGTGCCACGTGCACGAATTTCGGCGTTTTAAATCCAAGCAGTTTGTTAAGTTGTAAATGAATTGGGCAGCTTGAAATCCATTCATCGCCCCTCACAATGTGTGTGGTGCGCATTAAGTGGTCGTCAACCACGCTGGCAAAATGGTAGGTTGGAATGCCGTCTGATTTAAGCAGCACAATGTCTTGCACATTTTCCGGCATTTCAATTTTGCCCTTTATCATATCCTCAAACACACATTTTTTATCAATGCTGCCGGGTGATTTAAGGCGCAGTGTCCATTTTTCGCCGGCAAGGATTTTGCTGCTTATTTCTTCAAAACTCAGCTTGCGGCAAGCGGCATATTCACCGTAATAGCCCTTAATATCTTCGTGCTCTTGCGATTCACGGATTCGCTCAAGCTCTTCTTCGGAGCAAAAGCAGGGATATGCAAATCCTTCTTCAACAAGCTGCTTTGCATATGCTTGGTAAATATCTTTTCTTTCACTTTGCTTGTAGGGACCGTAAATTCCTTTTTCTTCATTTTCGGCAATAACGCCCTCGTCTGGTTTTATTCCGTAATATGAAAGGCCTTGCAGCATAACCTCTACTGCGCCGTCCACCTTGCGCTTTTGATCGGTGTCCTCAACTCGAACATAAAATATGCCGTCTGTTGATTTTGCGATTTTGTATGAAATAAGGCAGGTAAAAAGGTTTCCGAAATGCAAAAAGCCCGTTGGGCTCGGTGCAAAGCGAGTTACTCTTGCACCTTCCTTGAGCTGCCTTGGGGGATATAATGCTTCATAATCTGCGGGATTTTTTGTGATATGCGGAAAAAGAAGCTCCGCCAATTTCTTATAATCTGTCATTTTCATCACCGATACTTAGTATAATATTTAATATATAATAATTAGTTAATATATTATTACACAAATTGCCGCAATATTCAATATTTTATTATTCATAATTTCTTGAAAAACTAAAATATTTATGGTAATTTTATATTAAAGAGCACACACGGCGCTTTTTGCGGCTGTTTGCCGCATTGCCGCGGGGAAAGGAATTGTGAATATTATGTCTTTGCCAAAAGATCCTGTTTTGTGTTTAAGCGTTGTTAATATGAAGTTGCGTGATTTCTATTCAAACCTTGATGCGCTTTGCGACGATTTGGGCTGCGATAAAACAGAGCTGCAAAGCAGCTTGCGCAGTATCGGCTATGAATATGATTCTGCCGCAAATCAATTTGTTTAAACGCCGTGCCTCGGCCGTATAACGCAAAATAAACAAATAACACAAAGTAAAAGCGGAGCGATTTTTTATCGCACCGCTTTTTTCATCTTTTAACAAGCTTTGTAAATATGTAGTCGTTCATCTTGGCTGCAAGGGCTTTTATATCTGTTTCGGATTTTGAATAGAGCATGGAAATAATGAATCCCGTTACCCCGTTTGCAGTAAATTCAATGGCAAAATCAACCTCGCTGCTGTCTTTATATCCAAAGTTGATAAACTGAGAATAAAATTCAGAGGTGTATTCCATTATGCTGTTGCGAATAAGCCCCGTCATATAGCCGGAAAGAGATGAGGAAAAGCATTTGCGCAGAAAAAGCTTGCTTTCATCAATTTTAGTAAGATAAATTATTGTGGCTTCTTCAATGTTTGCCGCCTTTTTGGCATCGTTAACACAGCCTTGTGTGTATTTTTTTACGCCCCAATCTATGAGTGCCTGAATGTCCGCAAAATGATAATAAAATGTTTGCCTGCTTATATGGCATTCCTCCACAAGCATGGTAACCGTTATTTTATCAAGCTCGTGATTCGTAAGCAGGGCAGAAAAGCTTTTTAAAATCTGCATTTTTGTTTTTTCTGCCATGATTTTCTCCTTTAATGATTTTTCTACAATTTATGTTTTTTAGAGTATAGCATATTGTTACAGCATATGCAAGTTTGTAATTACAGGGTTTATATATTTGTAAGAATTTTAAGCCGTTTTTATCGTCTGTTGGAATTTGAGTTTAACAAAAAAGCCGAATTTGCTCCGTTTGGCGGGGGAAAATCAAATCAAGAAAATAAAAGCTCCCGCAGGCGTTTTGCTTGCGGGAGTATTGCTTTTCCGTAATTATTTTTTTTCTTCCAAAATGTGAAGGTATTCTTTGTATTCGGAGCTTAAAACGCTCTGATTTTCGCTTGTTTTTACAGCCATGTTAACCGCAACGGTTGTTTTCTTAACGGGCTGAATCGTGCCGGCACCGGCAACGCAGCCTCCCGGGCAAGCCATGCCCTCAAGCAGATAACCGTTGTATTTGCCTGCCTTTGCAAGCTGAAGCATTTTGCGGCAGTCGGGCAATCCTTCTGCTCTTGCCGTAAGAACCTCCCTTTCGGGGTCAAGTTCATGAATTGCATCCTCAACTGCTTTTGCAACGCCTCCGCTTACTGCAAAGCCCTTGCCGTCTCCGCTTGATCCGCTGAGCGGTTCGCTTTCTTCGCAAGCGGCAATGTCAATCTCTTTAGCTTCAAGAATTGCGCTGAGTTCTTCAAAGGTGAGCACAAAATCAACATAGCTTCTTATGGTGCGTCGGCTCGCTTCAAGCTTCTTAGCGGCACACGGGCCCACAAAAACAACCTTGCAATCCGGGTGTTTTTCTTTTATGAGTCTTGCGGTAAGCACCATCGGGGTAAGAGCCATGGAAATGTATGATGCAAATTCAGGGAAAAGCTTTTTGGCCATAACAGACCATGCAGGACAGCATGAAGTTGCCATAAACGGTTGCTTTTCCGGCACCTCTTTCATGAAATCCTGAGCCTCTTCTATTGTGCAAAGATCTGCACCGATTGCAACTTCAACCACATCCTCAAATCCAAGCTCCTTGAATGCGGTGCGGATTTTTCCCGTGCTCACATTGCCGAATTGGCCGGCAAATGCAGGCGCAATGGCGGCATAAACGGGAGTGTCGCTTTTAAGGGCAGTGATTGTTTGATAAATTTGGCTCTTATCTATAATAGCACCAAACGGGCAGTTAACAAGGCACATGCCGCATGAAACACATTTGTCGGGATCTATTTCGGCTCTGCCGAGTTCGTCCGATTTGATTGCATTCATGCCGCAAACCTTGGCGCACGGGCGCTCTTGTCTGATTATTGCATTGTATTCGCAGGCGTTTGTGCATAAACCGCATTTAATGCATTTTTCCTGGTCAATAAAAGATCTGCCGTTTTTAATTGAAATTGCTTTTTTAGGGCAAACCTCAACGCAGGGATGCTCAAGGCAGTTTTGGCACCCATTCGTAACAAACACCTTGTTTTCCGGGCATCTGTTGCAGGCAAACTTGATAATGTCAATAAGCGGCGCTTCATAGTATTTTTCATCTACCAAGCTTTCGTCAATTCCTTCGCAAATGGAATTGAAATCGTTGAAATCTCTGAGTGAAAGCCCCATTGCCGCACGAAGTCTTTCTGCCACAACTTCTCTTTCAACGAAAACACTGTCCCTGTATTGCGCAACATCGCCGTTGATGATTTTATATGGCAGGTTTTGAAATTCCTTTTCATCCCAGCCTTTGTAAGCAAGTTTCGCAACTTCTGTGAAAATGGTTTTTCTTATTCGGGATTTTGATGTTTTTATTCCTCTCATAGTTATTACACTCTCCTATTCGCCCTTATGATAACACTTAGTTATTTTAAAATCAATAAAAGATTTATAATTTGTTCTTTTTTTAACAAACTTTTTATAGTATAATGTTCTCGGTGATAAAAAAATATGGAAAATATAGGCAAATTTAAAACCGCACTAAGCGATATCGGCAAAGCTCTTGAAAATGAATTTGATTATGATTTCAGCATAAATGAAAAATTCATAGGCACAGTTTCAGAATTTGATCAACTGATAAAGAAGCCCTTTGAAGCAAACAAGCAAAAAATTTTTTATCGAGGGGAAAGGATAAATGATTTGTCGCGCCCGCTTGTGCCCACTTTGCTCAGAAATAAGAAAAAGCTGCTTGAAAAAGGCTCTGTTATAACAAATGTAAACAGCGAGTTTTTGCTTGATTATTATAAATCACTCGGCAGTTATTATGATGTGTTTAGGACACTTTTCGGAGAGGCATCGCCGTATCGCCTTTATGAGCTTTGCGCTTTTTCACAGCATTATTTGGATGTTTCGCCGTTTATCGATTTCACAAAATCGCTTTATGTGGCGCTTTCCTTTGCTCTGAAAAACAGAACGGAATATGCCGATGATATTGTGCTTTACACGGCAGAAACTGAAAATTATGATAATTATACCAGTGATATTATAACCGCCGAATGTTGGCTTAATTCATATAAGGTAACGGTGCTTAATTCCGGCGAGGAGCTTCTGAAACTGCGCCCGAACGATCTTTCCCGTGCAGCAATCAAAAAGGCTATGGAAACATATGAGGCTCGTGCTCAGCAGGAATCTCCGGAGGCCTTGCTTATTGATATTCCCACTAATGATTTAATGAAATATCAGCAGGGCGTTTTTCTGCTGCTAACGGATTTTTCACTTTACAGCAAATCTTATCCAACAAAAAATGTGCGCCGTGATTTTGCCATAACAAAGTATATTATCAGTCGGGAAATCTGCCCGTGGCTGCTTTCAATGGTGAACTGCGAAGCACCTTGGTACAGCTATGAGTGCTTAACGGATGTTAAAACCGCAATGAAAACAATCTCAAATTCAAAAAGCGAATTTTTGGATATGCTGCTCAGGTAAGTTTGCATTAAATTCGGCAGAATGCGCAAAAAAATCCACCCGGAATGTTTCGGGTGGATAATTTTTTGTGTTCAATTTTTGAGTCGTGTTTAAATCAGTCTGTTGTGATTTCGTGAACCCAGCCCTTGGGGCCTTCAATTTTGCCCATTTGAATACCGGTAAGCGTGTCATAAAGCTTTTTGGTAACGGGGCCCATTTCTTCCATGCCTGAAGGGAAGCAGATTTCGTTGCCGTGGTCAACAATTTTGCCAACGGGGCTGATAACTGCCGCAGTGCCGCAAAGTCCGCATTCGGCAAAGTCTTTAACTTCTTCAAAAGCAACCTTTCTGTGCTCAACTTTAAGGCCTAAAATTTCTTCTGCAACAACGCAAAGCGAACGCCTTGTGATAGACGGAAGAATTGAATTCGATTTAGGAGTAACAACTGTGCCGTCTTTTGTAACAAACAGGAAGTTTGCGCCGCCTGTTTCTTCAACATAAGTTCTTGTTGCCGCATCAAGATACATATTTTCATCGTAGCCCTGCTTATGAGCGTCAACAATCGCATAAAGGCTCATGGCATAGTTAAGGCCTGCCTTAATGTTGCCGGTTCCGTGAGGTGCTGCACGATCAAAATCGCTTACGCGAATTGTAATCGGCTTTGCACCGCCCTTGAAATACGGGCCAACCGGTGTGCAAAGAATTCTGAATTGATATTCGTCTGCCGGCTTAACTCCTATAACTGCGTTAGAGCCGAATATGTACGGGCGAATGTAAAGAGTTGCTCCTGAGCCGTAAGGCGGAACCCAAGCTGCATTTGCTTTAACAACTTCTTCAACCGCTTTAATAAATCTGTCCTCCGGGAAGGGCGGAATTTCAAGCCTTTCTGCGGATTGTCTGAGCCTTTCTGCATTTAAATCCGGTCTGAAGCAAACGATTTTGCCATCCTCGGTGGTGTATGCCTTTAAGCCCTCGAAAACAGTTTGTGCATATTGAAGCACACCTGCACATTCGTTAATTGTGATATTCGGGTCTGTGATAAGTGCGCCGTCATCCCACTTGCCATCTTTAAAATATGAAACATAGCGGTAATCCGTCGGCATATATGCGAAGCTGAGTTCTGACCATTCTATATTTTTCTTTTCCATTAAAATTACTTCTTTCTCTAAGAGTATTTGCTACAATTTTACTACCATTATGCAAGATTGTCAATAAAACGCAGACATTTTTTGATAATTTCAGCAGGCTGCCGAAATTGGGAAAAAGTTACTTTTTTACTTGCGGTTTTGATGGTAATATACTATTATATAAGCTGTAAATTAGTTGCAATATCACAGAAAACAACAGCGTGAAAAAATCACACTGCTTAATTATATTGCCGTTGCTTCTGTTTGGGCAACACGGGATTGCGGCGGCTGTTTATAATCAACTTGTTGCCGGAAAGGCTATGGTGTTAAGTATGAAAGAATTTTCAAAGTCAATAAAGTATATAGGTGTAAACGATAAGGATTTGGACCTTTTTGAAAGCCAATATATAATTCCAAACGGCGTTTCTTATAATTCCTATTTGATAGAGGATGAAAAAATTGCTGTTATGGACACGGTGGATGCAAGAAAAACAGCCGAATGGCTTGCGAATCTTGAAGTTGCGCTCGGCGGCAGGCAGCCTGATTATCTTGTTATTTCCCATTTGGAACCCGATCATGCCGCAAATATCAAGAATTTTACGGAAAAATATCCCTCTGCAATTCTTGTTGGCAATGCAAAAACCTTTGCAATGTTGCCTCAGTTTTTTGATATTTCGCCGTCTGTTGAGAAACTTACGGTTAAGGAAGGCGATTCCCTTTCCCTCGGCGAACATACGCTTAATTTTGTTATGGCGCCAATGGTGCATTGGCCTGAGGTTATGGTAACATATGAAAGCAGCGAAAAGGTGCTTTTCTCTGCAGACGGCTTCGGCAAATTCGGTGCGCTTGATGTTGAAGAGGATTGGGCTTGCGAGGCAAGAAGATATTATTTTAACATAGTCGGAAAATACGGCGGCCCCGTTCAAACATTGCTTAAAAAGGCCGCGGCACTTGATATTAAAACAATTTGCCCGCTTCACGGCCCCGTTCTTACCGAAAACTTGGAATACTATATAAATCTTTACAACACTTGGTCATCTTATAAGCCTGAGTGTGACGGCGTTTTCATTGCCTGCGCTTCGGTTTACGGAAACACAAAAAACGCCGCACTTAAGCTTAAAGAAATTCTTGAGGCAAAAGGCTGTAAGGTTGCTTTTTCGGATATAACCCGTGATGATTTTGCAGAGGCTGTTGAAGATGCGTTTAAATACGGCAAAATCGTGCTTGCCGCTTCAAGCTATGACGGCGGCGTGTTCCCTCCTATGGAAATGCTTCTTTCGCATCTTAAAAGCAAGGCTTATCAAAACAGAAAAGTCGGAATTATTGAAAACGGTTCTTGGGCGCCGTGTGCGGCAAGAGTTATGAAAGCAACTCTTGAAAGCATGAAGAATATTACCGTTTGCGAGAGCACGGTAACAATTAAATCGGCAATGAAGCCGGCAGATGTTCCTGCTCTTGAGGCTCTTGCAAACGAATTGCTTGCCGATTAAGCCTTTAAAGGTAAAAAATTCAGGCTTATTATTCTGCGGCAATCGTTTTTAACGGTTGCCGCTGCTTATATACATGTATTATCGGCGCTTGCCGTGTTGATTTTCGGCGGCGTTTTTGGCGGTGAAGCAAATGAATGAAAAAATAAAACTTGTGTGTGTTGATTTAGACGGCACTTTGCTTAAAAATGATAAAACGATAAGCGAAAAAACTATTTCCGCAGCAAAACAAGCAGCGGAAAGGGGAATTGAAATTGTGCCCGTAACCGGAAGACCGCTTTCCGGCTTGCCTCAAGCTGTAAAAAGGCTGCCCGGCGTTCATTGCGCCGTCACCTCAAACGGAGCTTGCATAACAGAGCTGTGCAGCGGCAAAAAGATTTATTCTGCTCCGCTTCCAAACATAAAATCGGTTGAAATAATGCATTTTCTCAACGAAAAAGGGTGTTTGTATGAGGCTTTTGCAGACGATGTGGGCTATATTGAGAGTGCCCTTATGGAAAAATACAGGCAAAAATTCACCGGCACACCCGTTGGGGATTATATTTTCGGTTCTCGCAGGCTTGTGCCTGATATATGCGCTCTTTTTGAATCCAAAAAGAAGTGCGCCGATGAGATTTTTATAAATTTGCCTTGTGAGAAGGAGCGCAATTTGCTTGCGTCATATCTTTCTTCGGATTCTTCGCTTGATTTCTGCCTTTTGGAAAAGAATTTTTTAGAGGTTTTAAACTGCGGCACGAATAAAGGCCGTGCTCTTGGCTTTTTATGCTCTTATTTCAATGTGAAAAAAGAAAACACTGCGGCATTCGGCGATAATGAAAACGATTTGCCTCTGCTTGAGGCTGCAGGCATGTCCGTTGCAATGGGAAATGCCTCCGAAAAGGTTAAAAATCTGGCAAAAGCGGTTACCGAAACCAATGAAAATGACGGCGTTGCTGTGTTGCTTGCACAGTTTTAGCGGCGATTTGTTGGTTATTTTGCACAAATTGTTGCTGTTCGTGTCTCCGTTTGGGCTGCTGCTTGTAGATTATTCGGTGCTTATATTGACTTTGCAATTTTCGCATACTAATATATTAGTTGTAAAGTTAAATGCTTTACCAAATTGAAAAACAATATATAAATATATTATTATGTGAAAGGAAATTAACATGGCTGTTAAGAAAAATGCGGCTGCAAAGGCAGCTAAAGAAACAACGGAAAAAGCAGTAAAGGCTGCAAAGGAAACCACCGAAAAGGCAGTTAAGGCGGCAAAGGAAATGTCCGAAAAGGCTGCAAAATCCGCTCAGGAAACAAAGGCAAAGGCTGCTAAATCGGCACAGGAATCTAAAGAAAAAGCAGTAAAGGCTGCTCAGGAAACAAAGGTAAAGGCAGAAAACGCAGTTAAGGAAACAAAAGAAAAAGCCGCAAAGGCAGAAAAGGCCGTTAAGGCAAGCACTGAAAAAGCAGAAAAAGAAGTTAAATCCGCCGTTAAGGCTGCCGAAAAAGAAGTTAAGTCTGCAGCTAAAAAAGCAACAAAGGCAAAAGACGAGGTTTTCTTTGAGTTTGCAGGCAGGCAGTTTAATGCCGCAGATGTGGAGAAAAAAGTTCGCAAGGCTTGCGGCAAAAAGGCTTCTGAAATCAAGTCCCTTAAGATTTATGTTAAGGCAGAGGATTTTGCGGCTTATTATGTTGTAAACGGCAGCGAAGCAGGCAAAATTGATTTATAATATAATCAGTTTTAATATAAAAACAGCGCCGAGGCGAATTTTCGTTTCGGCGCTGTTTTCTTCTCGGTGCCGCTATTGATATATTCTTGCCGATGTGGTAAAATAAATTGGCTGAAACGGCAAGGCGATTTTATGCTTTTGTTCTTTGCCGCAAAATGATTACAACCTTAAAAGCAGACCGCAGAGCTAACAGAATGCCTGCGTTTTGTTTAAACGATAAGCACTCTCAGTGTAAATAAGAGGTATTTATGAGCGATAATAATTCAAAATCAAAAAAATTGGGAGTTATAATTCCTGTTATAATTGCTGTTGTTGTGTTGTGCGTGTTTGCCGTAAGCGGCCGCATAACTAAGAATTTAGACGGCCAAACCCCAACTGCTCAGCCAACAACGGAAGGCACAACCCAGCAAACCACAAACGCCGTTTCAAAAGTGTCTTTGATTGCCGTTGGCGATAATTTGATACATAACACACTTATTGCCGCAGGCGAAAATGAAGACGGCTCAAGAGATTACACCTCGTTTTATGAGAATATAAAAAGCTATGTTTCGAGTGCGGATGTGGCAGTAATAAATCAGGAAACAATGCTGGGCGGCAGCGCATTTGATTACACCGGCTATCCTATGTTTAACACTCCGTGGGAGGTTGGCGATGCCGCAATTGATGCAGGGTTTGACATTTTCACCTGCGCCACAAATCATTCCCTTGATAAGGGCTTTTCCGGAATAGAGCAAGAGTGCAAATATTTTGATCAGCATCCCGAGGTTGTGCATGTTGGCTCAAACGATACGGAAGAAGATTATAACTCGGTGGTTTATTATGAGAAAAACGGAATTAAATTTGCCGTGTTGAACTACACTTATGGCACAAACGGCATCTCTTTGCCTGAAAATAAGCAGTGGTGTGTTAACATGATGGATAAGGAAAAGATCACTGCAGATGTTAATGCGGCAAAGCAAAATGCGGATGTTGTTATGGTGTTTCCTCATTGGGGCACGGAAAACAGCACTGCGGTTTCGGATTATCAAAGGGAATATGTTAAACTTTTTTCTGATCTCGGTGTTGATATAGTTATCGGCACGCATCCCCATGTGCTTCAACCTGTTGAATGGGTAACAAATGAGCAAACGGGTAAAAAAATGCTTGTTTATTATTCAATAGGCAATTTCATTTCTCATCAAACAAGCTTAAAGCAACTTTGCGGCGGAATGGCGGAAATTGAAATAGAAAAGAAAAATGATGAGGTAACAATCACCTCGGCAAAGCTTGCGCCGGTTGTAAGCTGGTATAAAAAATCAAGCGGCAAAAAATACGATTTTGCCGTTTATAAGCTTTCGGACTACACAGATGCGCTTGGTGCTTCCCATGCGCAAGACGGTGCAACCCCGGAATATTTCAAAAAATATGCGCAAGAGATAATTCCTGAGGAATTTTTGGATTTGAACTGAATTGCTTAAAAATGAAGGTTAATTATTATTACAACTTCTGCTTTTTGTGCATAATTACTTAAAAGCCGCGCCGTAAAAGCCCTGAAAAAAGCAGCCCGCACAAAATTGAAAAAATGTGTTGACTTTGGGCTTTTGTAGGAATATACTGATATTGTACTAAGAACAAAGGCGTTCCGAACGATTCGGAACGCCCTTTTTTATTTGCCGCAAAGCGGCTCAAAAAAATTTATTTAATTAAGGAGTAGCTGTTATGAGTAAGTTCACAAAAGAATACATACTCAATGATGCAAAGGAGAAAAATGTTGAATTTGTAAGGCTTCAGTTCACCGATGTTTTCGGTCTTATGAAAAATGTTGCTTTAACTGTTTCGCAGCTTAAAAAAGCACTTGATAATGAGTGCATGTTTGATGGCTCTTCAATAGATGGCTTTGTTCGTATTGATGAATCCGATATGTATCTTCATCCGGACCTTGATTCATGGGCAATCTTCCCATGGAGAACCTTTGGCGGCAAAACCACCGCAAGACTTATTTGCTCTGTTTATATGGCAGATAATAAAACACCGTTTCTCGGCGATCCTAAAAATGTTCTTAAAAAGGTTATTGATGAAGCAGCTGAAATGGGCTTCGGTTTCAATGTTGGCCCTGAGCTTGAATTCTTCCTCTTCAAAAAGGATGAAGACGGTAACCCAACAACTGAGTTTACCGATGAAGGCGGCTACTTTGATTTAAACCCGAACGATGCCGGCGAAAATTGCCGCAGAGACATTTGCCTTGCTCTTGAGGATATGGGCTATGAGATTGAAGCATCTCACCATGAGGTTGCGGAATCTCAGCACGAAATCGATTTCAGATTTGATGATGTTATGACAACTGCAGACAGAGTTATGACCTTTAAGCACGTTGTTAAAACATATGCCACAAAGCATGGCCTTCATGCAACCTTTATGCCAAAGCCGGTTTGCGGCATCAACGGTTCAGGTATGCACACCAATATGAGCCTTTTCAATTTGAAAGACGGCTCCAATGCATTTGATGATCCTTCAGATGAACTCGGTCTTTCCAAGATTGCTTATCAGTTTATCGCAGGCGTTATGCATCATGTTAAAGGCATTGCCGTGTTCTCAAATCCGCTTGTAAACTCTTATAAGAGGCTTGTTCCCGGCTATGAAGCTCCTTGCTATCTTACTTGGTCTGCTTCAAACCGTTCTTGCCTTGTTCGTATTCCGGCAGCAAGAGGCAAGGGCACTCGTGTTGAACTTCGTTGCCCGGATCCAACCTGCAACCCGTATCTTGAAATGGCACTTTGCCTTGCAGCAGGCCTTGACGGTATTAAAAACGGCATGACTCCTCCGGCACCGGTTGATTATAATGTTTTCGGCCTTGATTCAGATCAGCTTGTAACAGAAGGTATTGATTGCCTTCCCGGTGATCTTATCTCCGCAGTTCATGAGGCAGAGGCAGATCCGTTTGTTAAGGAAACACTCGGTAATCATGTTTTCAATGCTTATATTGAAGGCAAAAAGAATGAATGGGATGAATATCGCACCCAGGTTTCTGCTTGGGAAGTTGAAAGATATCTCAAGAAATAAGCCCTCTCTTTGGCAGTAATGCCTTAACGGCCGGGGCGGCTGTTATAAGCTGTTCCGGCTCAATTAAAGCACAACGGAGTGCATTGCAAATTGCAGTGCGCTCCTTTTGTTTTTTATATGCTATTCATATTATGCATATCAAGCCTGCCGCTTGCGGCCTTTGCGGCGGCTTTGATATATCCCTTTTGGGAAACAGGAGGCTGCGTTTTGGCTTTTGCCAAAGCGCAATGCTCTGTCTGTAACAAATTATAGGAGAAATTATTATGAACATTTTAGAAACCGTTTCCAACGAGGTTTTCGGCGTTTGGTTTTTAATCGGCGCAGCTCTCGTTTTCTTTATGCAATGCGGTTTTGCCATGGTTGAAACAGGCTTCACACGGGCAAAAAACGCAGGAAATATTATAATGAAAAATCTGATGGATTTTTGCATAGGCACTCCGATGTTTTTGCTGCTTGGATTTTCTTTGATGCTTGGGCAGGATTATGTTGCAGGCCTTGTGGGCGTTCCGAATTTGGGAATATTCACGGATTATCAGAATTTTGATTGGTCTAATTTCGTATTCAATCTTGTTTTTTGCGCCACTGCCGCCACAATTGTTTCAGGTGCCATGGCAGAAAGAACAAAATTTATATCATATTGCATTTACAGCGCAGTGATCAGTGCGGTGATTTATCCTATTGAAGCAGGATGGATTTGGAATTCGCAGGGCTGGCTTGCAAAGCTCGGCTTCCATGATTTTGCGGGTTCTTGCGCTATCCATATGGTAGGCGGTATCACGGCATTCATCGGTGCAATGATGGTTGGCCCAAGAATAGGCAAATATGTTAAGAATAAGAAAACCGGCAAAAAAGAAGCCCGTGCAATCCCCGGCCACAGCCTCACGCTCGGCGCACTCGGTGTGTTTGTGCTTTGGTTTGGTTGGTATGGTTTCAACGGTGCAGCAGCAAAAAGTATAGATTCGCTTGCATCAATTTTTGTAACCACCACCTGCGCTCCGGCAGTTGCCACTTGCGTTACAATGATTTTTACTTGGATTAAAAACGGCAAGCCGGATGTATCTATGTCGCTTAACGGCTCTTTGGCAGGTCTTGTTGCCGTAACTGCAGGCTGTGATGTTGTTGATGCGCTCGGCTCATGCATAATCGGTGCCGTTGCGGGTATTTTAGTTGTTGTTGCAGTAGAATTTATTGATATTAAGCTTAAGGTTGATGATCCCGTCGGTGCTGTTGCGGTGCATTGTGTAAACGGTATGTGGGGCACGGTTGCCGTTGGCTTGTTTGACACGCAAAACGGTTTGTTTTACGGAGGCGGAGCAAAGCAACTCGGCTTGCAATTGCTTGGCATAGTTTCCGTTGCCGCATGGACAGCCGTTACCATGACTGTTGTTTTCACAATAATCAAGAAAACAATCGGCTTGCGTGTTTCCAGAGAAGAGGAAATCAAAGGTCTTGATGCCACAGAGCATAATTTGCCGTCTGCATATGCGGACTTTATGCCCACTCTTGCTTATGCAGAAGATGTTCAGGCAGAAGTTCCCGTTGCAAAGGTTCCGGTTGAAAAGGCAGTGCCCGTGGAATCTTACACAACATCTGCGGATGAAAACGGTAAGCTCACGAATGTGGTTATGATCTTTAATCCTTCAAGGTTTGAAGCTGTTAAGGAAAGCATGAATGAAATCGGCGTAACCGGAATGACGGTTACCAATGTAATGGGTTGCGGCGTTCAAAAAGGCCACAGCAAGATGTACAGAGGCGTTGCAATTGAGGAAATGAATCTTAATCCCAAGATGAAGCTTGAAATGGCTGTTTCAAAAGTGCCTGTTTCCGAAGTTGTGGATGCTGCAAGAAAGGCTCTTTATACAGGTAATATAGGAGACGGCAAAATCTTCATTTATGATTTGGAGGATGTTGTTAAAATACGTACCGGTGAGCACGGAGTTGCCGCATTGCAGGGTGCGGATGATCTTGCAAATGATTAGCCTTTTTGTTTAGGTTTACCCCCTAAATTTATATCCCCGAAAACAGCGGCGGGTTGGGGCATTTGAAAACAAATGTTAAAGCCTTTCGGCTTAGCCCGTTGCGCAAAAAAACTGCCGGCACGCAAGTGTCGGCAGTTTTTGCTGTTGTAAGTAAATATGTTTTGTTAAATTTTTTCGTTTTTTCAATTATGCGGCATTTTCGCTTTGCGCACTGACTATTTTATATAATCTGTCCGGATAATCAGTCATAATGCAGTCTGCACCCATTTGTGAAAGATAAGCAAGATCTTTTTCATTGTTAACGGTCCAATATTGAACTGCTATGCCATGCTCATGTGCATAATTTATAACCTTTGCCGTGCCTAAGTTTGCTGCAAGGCGGAAGGGCATGTTGTAAGGAATTTGAAGGGCAACATATTTTGCTTCAAAATTCTTTTTGTTAAGATTTGCCGCATTGTAAAAGCTGAGCACCTCTTTAATTGTTGCACTGCGTTTGAAATCCGGGTAATTGTCGTCCACATAATGAGAAACCTCTTCGTGGAAAGAGCCGAAAATAACATCCTCAAGTATTCCGCGCTCTTTGATTATGTTATAAAGAATGTCAACGCCCTTCATTCCGAGCTCGCCGCTGTTTTTTATTTCAATTATATATTTGTGCTCGCCTGTTGAAATCAGGTAGTCAAGCACATCTTCAAGCCTTAAAATGCGAAGTTCGTCCGGAACGGCGTCGTTTTCCAATTCGGCATATGGCATATTGCCGTTCTCATCCTCAAATTTTGCACCCATGTTAAGTGAACGAAGCTCGTCATAGGTAAACTCCTCCGGGCGAACATCCTTGCGGCCGAAAACCTCTTGGCTGTTTGATGTTCTGTCAAGTGTATCGTCGTGCAGCAGCACAAGCACATCATCTTTTGTGATGTGGAGGTCAAATTCAAAAATATCAACGTCAAAATCGGGATTTTCTGCGCAATTTTTAAATGCCATCATTGTTTCTTCGGGTGCAATTCCGCCGCCGCTTCTGTGAGCGCTTACAAGCGGAAGATCCGAATCTACAATGTTTGGATTATCCGTTTCATATTTAACAATATTTTCCGGATTTGAATGCCAGTTTATTGAAATAAGCTCGCCTATAACAATGGCGGCAATTATCGCTAAAATTATAATCAGCGCCTTTTTTCCTTTGCTTAGTTTTTTCTTTTCGCTTTTGGTGCTTTCCATAAAGCAAAACCCCCTTTTATTTCTTTCGATTTTATGCAAACAATTGCGTAAATATGTCTCGATTATAGACATATTTATTTATATTGTCAAACAAATGTGGGCTAAAAAAGGCATTCCGTTGCGTTAAGAAACAATGAATATATTGTTTAATGTGCACAAAAATGTCGCTGCAATTGCGCTCAATTTATGCATTATTTGGTTATTATAAACAGCAAAAAACACTTTTCATACAAAATTATTTTAGTATGTAACTGCTGCGCTCGGAAAATCTTTTTGCTTTTGCGCAAAGGTAATTTTAGGCTTGGAAATCGCCGGCAATCATGATTCTTTTTGTTGTGGTTTCGGCAAAGGCAAAATGAGAAAAGTCCTGTCTTTGTTGATTTGGTTGAAAATATGCAGTGTTTATATAAAGAAGCTTTAGTTAAATATTCTATATAATTGCCGCAAAAAAAGTTTGTTTTTTTATAAAATGATGAAATTCTTTTTCTTTTGTTGCACACAGCCTTTTATGGTTTTATAATAAAAAACAATAAGGTATTTAATAATTATAGGAGGAGTACTTTATGCTGAAAGAAGGGCAGGTAAGAATTCCGTCCGGCTGTGCGATAGCGGCAATAATAGATCGCAAGGGCGGAAAAATCAACGGCTCCGAAATCATTAAATCTATCGCCTTGATGCATGATCGCTCAAACGGTCTCGGCGGCGGATTCGCGGCTTACGGCATTTATCCCGATCATGCGGATGATTATGCTTTTCATGTTTTTTATGAAAGTCAGCATGCTAAAAGTGAGTGCGAGGATTATCTTTTTAAGCACTTTAATGTGGATGTTTCGGAGAAAATTCCAACCAAAAAAATTGATTCCATTGCAAACGGGCCGGATATATGGCGCTATTTTGCAAAGCCAAACAAGGTGCGTATGAAGGAATCAAGAATGGACGAGGAGGAATACACCGTTCAGTGCGTAATGAAAGTCAATCAAAATATTGAAGGTGCTTTCATTTTCTCAAGCGGCAAAAATATGGGCTGCTTTAAGGCTGTCGGCTATCCAGAGGATGTCGGCGAATTTTATATGCTTGATCAGTATGATGCTTATTTGTGGACCGCTCACGGCCGTTTTCCCACAAACACACCCGGTTGGTGGGGAGGCTCGCATCCCTTTAACATTCTTGATTGGTCTATCGTGCACAACGGTGAAATTTCATCCTATGATGCAAACAGAAGATATATAGAGCAGTTTGGCTATGTTTGCACCATGCAAACAGACACAGAAGTTATTACATATTTGTTTGATCATCTTATCCGCCACCACGGCTTGCCGATTGAGGTTGCCGCAGATGTGCTTACGGCGCCGGAATGGGATGAGATAGACCGTATGCCAAAGGAAAAGAAAGAATATTTCACAACGCTTCGCTCAATTTACAGCTCTGCTTTGGTGAATGGGCCGTTTTCCGTTATTCTTGGCTCAAACAAGGGCTTGCTTGCTATTAACGACAGATTAAAGCTTCGCTCGCTCACCGCTGCCACAAAGGGCACAAGGGCGTATTTTGCCTCTGAAGAATCGGCAATCAGAATTGTTTGCCCCGATCCGGAAAGAGTTTGGTCCGTAAGCGGCGCAAAGCCCGTTTTCGTTCCGCTTGAACTTGATAAAAAGGAGGGTGCAAAATGATTGATTACATCCCTCGCAGGTTTACTGTGGTAAGAGATTCCGCATTGTGCATAAACTGCGGAAAATGCATAAAAGAATGCTCAAACGGCTGCCATCTTTATTCACCTAAGGATAAGAAAACGGTTGTTTCAAAGTCTGATAATTGCGTTGCGTGCCACAGGTGCGTTTCAATGTGCCCCGTAGGTGCGCTCAGAATAGAAAAATATGTGTGTGATTACAGGGATAATGCAAACTGGACTCCGCAATATCAGCAGGAAATCTGTCGCCAGGCAAACACCGGCTCAACACTGCTTTCCGCAATGGGCAATCCAAAGCCTTATCCTATTTATTGGGATAAGATTTTGCTTAATGCTTCGCAGGTAACCAATCCCTCAATAGATCCTTTGCGTGAGCCCATGGAAATTCGCACAATTCTCGGCAGAAAGCCGGAGAAAATGATTGTGGAAAGAAAAGGTAAATCGCTCACGAAAATGCCTCCTCAGGTTGTGCTTGAAACTCCGATAATGTTTTCGGCAATGTCTTTTGGTTCAATCAGCCTGAATGCGCAAAAATCGCTTGCCATGGCGGCAAGAAAGCTCGGCACTCTTTTCAACACAGGTGAGGGCGGACTTCACAGCGATTTGTTTGAATACGGAAAAGATGCCGTTGTGCAGGTTGCATCAGGGCGATTCGGCGTATATAAGGACTATCTTGAAAATTCAAGGTTTATAGAAATTAAAATCGGTCAGGGCGCAAAGCCGGGCATCGGCGGCCATCTTCCCGGCGAAAAAGTTAATGTGGAGGTTTCAAATGCCCGCATGATTCCCGTGGGATCGGATGCAATTTCTCCGGCTCCGCATCATGATATTTATTCAATAGAGGATTTGCGCCAGCTTATATGGTCGCTCAAGCAGGCAACAAACGGCCAAAAGCCCGTTGCGGTTAAAATTGCTGCGGTGCATAATATTGCTGCCATTGCCTCCGGCGTTGCCAGAGCAGGCGCCGATATTGTTGTTATTGACGGTTTCAGAGGCGGCACCGGCGCCGCACCCACTCGAATCAGAGATAATGTGGGAATACCGCTTGAGCTTGCGCTTGCCGCCGCCGATCAAAGGCTGCGTGATGAGGGCATACGCTCGAATGTTTCTCTTGTTGCGGCAGGCTCGTTTCGCTGCTCGGCGGATATTGTTAAGGCAATTGCTCTCGGCGCAGATGCGTGCTATATTGCCACTGCGGCTCTTATCGCCATGGGTTGCCATATGTGCCAAACATGCAACACGGGCAAGTGCAATTGGGGAATTGCCACTCAAAATCCGGAGCTTACCAAAAGGCTTGATCCTGAAGTTATGCATAAAAGGGTTGTTAATCTTGTGGAAGCATGGAATCATGAAATCAAAGAGATCATGGGCGGAATGGGCATAAACTCCGTTGATTCGCTCAGAGGAAACAGGCTGATGCTGCGAGGAATAGGCTTAAATGAAAAAGAGCTTGAAATTCTCGGCATTAAGCATGCCGGCGAATAAGGAGGTGCGGATATGAGTATTGAAGCAGGCCTTGAAAAATATGAAAAGGTAAACGAGCTTATTAAAAATGAGCTTGTTAAAAAAAATAAAATAACCGTAAAAAATGTAAACGGTCAAAGGTATATAGGCTGTGCGCTTGACAGTGGTAAAACCATTGAGGTGCACGGAACTCCGGGTAATGATTTGGCATGCTATTTAAACGGCGGCAGGGTAGTTGTGTTCGGAAACGGGCAGGATGCAGTCGGCAACACAATGAACGGCGGCGAAATTGTTATTCACGGCCACAGCGGTGATGCTCTCGGCTACGGCATGAGAGACGGCAATATATATATCAAAGATAATGTTGCTTGCCGCGGCGGAATTCATATGAAGGAATTTGAGCAAATGAAGCCTGTTATCGTAATCGGCCAAAATGCAGGCTCATTTCTCGGTGAATATATGGCAGGTGGCACTATCGTGCTGCTTGGTTTAAATATTCCCAGGGGCGAAAAGCTTTTCGGCACGCATTGTGCATCCGGAATGCACGGCGGTAAAATTATCGTAAGGGGAAAGTTCCCAAAAGAAAATCTTTCGCCTAATATTGAGGTTTGCGAGCTTTCGGAGCAGGATAAGCAAGAGCTTAAAGCTTATGTGAAGCAATATTGCAAGTATTTCGGCGCTGATTTCGGTGAAATAATGGGCTCTGAATTCAAAAAATTGGTTCCTGCCACATCAAGACCGTATGCAAATCTTTACACGCCGAACTAATTGTTGTATAATCATATAGCTACGTAAAGAGAGGGATACCGCCGCCGTGCCATTCGGCTGCCGTGCACGGCGATATTCGGTAAATATTCGGCAGCCGGAAAGGCCTTTTATAAATATGTTTAACAGTCTTCATGAAGAATGCGGTGTATTCGGAATATTTGAAAATAAAACCACCTATGTGGCACGCTCAACCTATTTGGGGCTCTATGCACTTCAGCACAGAGGGCAGGAAAGCTGCGGCATTGCCGTTAATGACGATGGCGTTTTCTCCCATTATAGGGGTGACGGCCTTGTGCCTGAGGTTTTCACAAAGGAAAAGCTCGACGGCCTCGGCAAGGGCAATATGGCAATCGGCCATGTGCGCTATTCAACCACCGGCGGCGGAGATAATCCGAATAATGTGCAGCCGCTTGTTATTCGCCATATAAAAGGTAATTTGGCATTGGCTCATAACGGGAATCTTGTTAATGCGGCAGAACTCAGAAAGGCTTTTGAGCTTGGCGGCGCAATTTTCCACGGCACTTCGGATACGGAATCAATCGCATATGCCATTGTGCAGGAGCGTCTTGTGTGCAAAAGCACCGAGGAAGCGGTTTCCAGAGTTATGAATCACCTAAACGGTGCTTATTCATGTGTTGTGATGACTGCCACAAAGCTTATCGGATTTAGAGATCCCATGGGCTTTCGCCCGCTCTGCATAGGAAAAACGGATGACGGTGCTTATGTTATTGCCTCCGAATCCTGTGCGCTTGATACAATCGGCGCTAAATTCATAAGGGATATTGCGCCCGGCGAAATTGTAACCGTAAGCACGGATGGTGTTTCGTCTGATACAAGCCATTGCGGCAAATGCAAGGGCGGAATGTGCGTGTTTGAATATATCTATTTTGCAAGGCCGGATTCCGTTATAGAGGGATCTTCCGTTCAGCAGGCAAGAATGCGTGCAGGGGAGTTTTTGGCTAAGGAAAGCCCGGTTGATGCGGATATTGTAATCGGTGTTCCGGATTCAGGCCTTGATGCTGCTCTCGGATATTCAAAGGAAAGCGGAATTCCTTACGGAGTAGGCTTTATAAAAAATAAATATATCGGCAGAAGCTTTATCCAGCCAAGCCAAGATCAGCGAGAGGATGCCGTGCGTATTAAGCTCAATGTTGTGCGCCCCAATATAGAGGGTAAAAGAGTTATTATGATTGATGACTCAATAGTAAGAGGCACAACCTGCGCTCGAATTGTTGATTTACTTCGTGAGGCAGGCGCAAAAGAAGTTCATATGCGTGTTTCTTCGCCTCCGTTTAGGTATCCTTGCTATTTCGGCACGGATGTAGACAGTCAGGAAAACCTTATCGCCTGCAAGTATAACAGTGTTGATGATATTGCCAAAATAATCGGTGTTGATTCGCTTGCTTATCTTTCAATAGATGCCACTCATAAGCTTGCAAGCCAAACAAATATCAGCTATTGCGACGGTTGCTTTACGGGCAAATATCCTATTGAGGTGCCAAAGGAGCAGCCAAAGGATAAGTTTGAAACCAAGTTAAACAGATTTTCCGCATATTATCAGGTGCTGGATTGATTTTGTTGTAATAAAGTACTTGACTATTTGATTAAAATATAGTAAATTATATGGGCGGAAAAGATTCCGCCCAATATATGCAGATGTGTCCGAGCTGGCCGAAGGAGCACGATTGGAAATCGTGTAAACGGCGATAACCGTTTCAAGGGTTCAAATCCCTTCATCTGCGCCAAAAAAGCCTTAAATTCCTTTACTTTATACGGAATTTAAGGCTTTTTCTTTTGCTCTGATGTTGCGGCTTCTTTCTGCCGTAAATATATTTAATTATCTTTTTTCTTCCGAACAAGCAATACCGTTGCAAAGGAAAGAGCCGCCAATGTTATGAAAGCACCTTTTTAACAAATTCTATAATGGACTCTCTCGTTGCCGAAACACTCATAAGGCCGGTAAACGCAACAATCAACGCTATAATTGCCGCAAGCAAACCTCTTCTGACAGTTCTCCGAGTTGACAGCTGAATGTGATTGTTTTTCTTTATCAGCTTATTCATTGAGTTTTCAAATTTTTCTGAAAACTCCCATTCGATTTCATTTTCACTTTTCAGATTTGAAATACTTGCGTTTTCGGCTTCAAGAAATGCTTTGATAAATAATTCCTTGCGATTTTCCATCTTAATCCCTCTGATTCGTGCTTAATTCTTCAAGCAGCTTTTTCTTGCCTCTTATCAGCTGCTGCTTAACCGCAGAATTCTTTTTGCCAAGCAGCGTTGCTATGTCTTTAATTTTCATATCGCACACAAAATGATAAAACATCACATCACTGTAAGTGTCGCCAAGGGCTTGTATCGCTTCCACAACTTCTTTGTAGCTTTCTTCAATATCAAGCTTTTCAAAAAAATCTTCGTCCGGTATATCTTTTATCTCGTCGCCGAATTCGGCTTCGGATTTTGCTGTGTTTTTGTTAAGCAGATTTATGGCGTTGTTTTTTGTTGCCTTTATCACATATGATAATGTTTTGGCTGATTTTGGGTCGTCAATGGCTTTCATGTTTTGCGCAATTTTTATAAAGGTGTTGTGAACGGTGTCCTCAGCATCCTCGGCGTTGCGCAAAACAGAATAAGCGGTTGAAACCATCCTTTTTCTGTATTCGTTATATATTATTTCAAATTTGTCTTTTTCGTCTTCATCATCTATGAAAGGCATATACAGTGCTAACATAATTACTCCCATTATATACAACAGTTTTGATTTCTGTTTAGGTTACAAAATATATCTTTATTTTGCCTTATTTTAAATTGCTTGTCAATCCAAAATAAAATGCTGCCGCATTAGGCAAAAAACAATGCCCTCGGAAAACCGAGGGCATCATTTTTTAAAGGAGTAATTATTCACCGGCTTTTAAGCCGCAGTGTATCTATTTTTTCTTTGGCGCACGGCATGCTTTGCAGCCGCCGCACGCTGAGCAATCACCCCCGCAGGAGCTTTTGCCTGATTGCTTGTCTAAAACAAGGCTTCTTATGATAAGCGCAACTATTAAAACAAGCACCGCTATTATAATAATCGTCAGGTAATTTGCTTTTAAAAAGCTTAACATAAATTCACCTTCTTTAAATCTTATTTTGCAACTTTTGCTTTAATTGTAAGTGAGTTATTATCGTATTTGTTCTTTCTTACAAGCATATAAACTATAACGGCTATAGCCGCAATTGCAACGATGAGGCCGAAAACATTGCCGTTGCCCATAAACATAGAGCCTATTTGGTTTACTATGAATGCAATCACATAGGCAAAGCCGCACTGATAGCCGATTGCAAACCAAGTCCACTTGGCGTTGTTCATCTCTCTCTTTATTGCGCCGATAGCCGCAAAGCACGGTGCGCAAAGAAGGTTGAAGATAAGGAATGAATAGCCTGTTACGCCGTTAAATACGCTGCTGATTGTTGTGTAAACATTGGCATCGCCTGCACCGTAAAGAATTCCCATTGTGCCAACAATGTTTTCTTTTGCAACAAGGCCTGTGATGGATGCAACAACTGCCTGCCAGTTGCCCCAGCCAAGCGGTTTAAAGAGCCAAGCAAGTGCGCCGCCGATTGTGGCAAGAATTGATGAATCAATTTGATCCTCGCTGAGCATTCCGAAATGGCCGTCAACAACGCCGAAATATGTTGTAAACCAAACAAAGATTGTGGAAAGGGTGATGATTGTGCCGGCTTTCTTGATGAAAGACCAACCGCGCTCCCAGGTTGAGCGAAGAACGGTGCCGACTGTGGGCCAGTGGTAAGCCGGAAGCTCCATAACGAAGGGAGCCGGGTCGCCGGAGAATCTTTTTGTTTTCTTGAGCATGATACCGGAAACGATGATTGCGGCCATGCCGATGAAGTAAGCAGATGTGGAAACGATTGCCGAGCCGCCGAAGATTGCGCCTGCGATCATTGCGATAAAGGGGACCTTAGCGCCGCAGGGGATAAAGGTGGTGGTCATAATCGTCATTCGGCGATCGCGCTCGTTTTCAATTGTTCTTGAAGCCATAACGCCGGGGATGCCGCAGCCCGTGCCGATAAGCATTGGGATGAAGGATTTACCGGAAAGGCCGAATTTTCTGAAAATTCTGTCAAGCACAAATGCAATTCTGGACATGTAGCCGCAAGCCTCAAGGAATGCAAGCATAAGGAACAGAACAAGCATCTGCGGAACGAAGCCGAGAACCGCGCCCACGCCGGCAACGATACCGTCAAGAATAAGGCCGGAAAGCCAGTCGGGAGAGTTAGCTTTGTCAAGTAAATCGCCAAGCAATGCGGGAATACCGGGCACCCAAGTGCCGTATGTTGAGGTGTCCGGAGCGCCGTATGCCTCTTTGTATTCCGTGTTTTCATATTGTGCAATGGCATTTTCAAGCGATTTTTTCGTTGCGCCCGAATGTTCCGTTGTTTCAAGTGTTTCTTCATCTTCCGTTTCATAAGTTACACTTGCGTCTGCGGGAGTTGCGGCATCAAGCTGAGCCAAAGCCTCCTTGGCTGCCGCATCGCTGTAGTCCTCGCTCTCAATGTCTATTGCGTTTGCAATGTCTTCCGTGCCGTATTCGGCAATAAACGCGCCGAGAATTTCATCGGTGTCACCGTATTCTTTGGCGGCCTCCTCATATTGAGCCGTGCCTTTTCCGAAAAGATGCCAGCCGTCGCCGAACACGCCGTCGTTTACCCAGTCTGTGCAAGCCGCGCCGACTGTTACCATTGAAATGTAGTAAACAAGAAACATAATAACGGCAAATATCGGAAGGCCGAGCCACCTGTTTGTTACTATTCTGTCGATTTTATCAGATGTTGAAAGCTTGCCTTTAAGGTTGTTAACATAGCAGGAATCAATTATTGATGCTATGTATTCATAGCGTTCGTTTGTGATGATGCTTTCGCTGTCATCGTCAAATTCTGCTTCCGCTTTCTTCACGATGTCGTCAACATTCGGCAGGTTGGAATCCATCTCGCCGATTTTATCATCGCGCTCAAAAAGCTTGATAGCGTAAAATCTTTTTTGATTTTCGGCAACGGAAAGCTTTGCTTCGATTTCGTTAAGATAAGCTTCAACATTTTCGTTGAACTTGTGCTTAATAACGCTGGTGCCGTCCTGCGCAGCGGCGATAACGGCCTGTGCGGCTTCCTTAACGCCTGTGCCTTTAAGAGCGGAAATTTCAACAACCTTGCAGCCAAGCTCCTCGGAAAGCCTCTTGATATTTATTTTGCTGCCGCTTTTCTTAACAACATCCATCATGTTGATTGCAACAACAACCGGCACGCCAAGCTCAAGAGCCTGTGTTGTAAGATAAAGGTTTCTTTCAAGGTTTGTGCCGTCAACTATGTTAAGAATTGCATCAGGCTTTTCATCAAGCACATAGTTTCTTGCAACAACCTCTTCAAGCGTATAGGGCGAAAGGCTGTAAATTCCGGGTAAGTCCGTAAGTGTAACGGATTTATCGATTTTTAATTTACCTTCTTTTTTTTCAACCGTAACGCCGGGCCAGTTGCCGACGAATTGGTTTGAGCCTGTGAGCGCATTAAAAAGCGTTGTCTTGCCGCTGTTTGGGTTGCCCACAAGTGCTATTTTTAAAGACATTTGTTTTCCTCCTTCATAAATCGGCAGCTTTGCCGTTAGCGAAACCTAACAATAATTAGCAAAGCCTAACCGCTGTGCAAAAATATGTAAATTTGTTATCGGCAGAGCAGGGTTATTCAACCTCAATGCTTGCTGCGTCTTCTTTACGAAGCGAAAGCTCGTAATTTCTTACGGTAACTTCGATAGGGTCGCCCAGCGGAGCAACCTTGCGAATGTAAATCCGGGCGCCTTTTGTGATGCCCATATCCATGATTCTTCTTTTCAGCACACCTGCACCGTTTATTTTTTTAACGGTAACCGTTGAGCCGATTTTTGCTTCCTTTAATGTCATCAAAACTCCTCCTATAATTTAAAATAATTAAACAATTATTTTATTTGCAATAGCTTTGCTTATGGCAATTCGAGTGCCTTTAACATTTACAATCAAATTTCCGTTTAGGCTTGTAACAACTTCCACATCCGTGCCCTCAACAAACCCAAGGCTTTCAAGATGATGCCGTTGCTCGTCCTTGCCTGCAATTTTTTGAATTGTTTTCTTTTCTCCGTAATCTGCCATAGAGAGAAACATATAAACATCTCCTTCGGTTTTGCGAAAACAATCTCGCAAAAAGTTAGCTCGGGCTAACGCTTTGCCAAAAATAATGGTTAGTACAGGCTAACATATGCGCAAAAACAAAAGTTAGCACCAACTAACCTGAATAAAATATATCACATAAGGAAATACTTGTCAACAATATTTTTAAATTTTTTACTGTTTTATTTTGGAAACAAAAACCCTGCCGTGCTTTATGCGGGGCAGGGGAGATTTTTATTTAGGCATATACATGGAGCCCACTGTTTTGTTAACCGTGTTTTGCGGCAATATTTTGGCAAGCAGGCAAAAAAGTTTGTATTTTGCGCCTACGGTTATGATAACCGGCGGCTTTTTTCTTTTCGCCGCTTTGAAAACTGCGGCTGCAATTGTTTCCGGGCTCATTCCGTGAATTTCGTCATTTTCCATAACGGAAACACTTTTTGAAATTATTCCACCGTAAATATCATCACCGGCAAAATCCTTTTTCCTTGCGGCGGTAAAGCCTGTTTTAACATCGCCAAGGCGAACTGCGCAAACTGTTATTCCAAATGCCTTCAGCTCGTTTGAAAGTGCACACGCAAAAGATTCTATTGCCGCTTTGCTTGCCGAATAAAATGATTGAAAGGGAATGGAAAATACTGCAGCGGCTGATGATGTGAATATAATTCTGCCCTTGCTTTTGCGGAGAAAAGGCAATGCAGCTTGAGTAATTGCCGTGTGTGCAAAAAAATTAAGCTCAAATTGGCTGCGAATTTCGCTCATATCCATAAATTCCGCACAGCCGGAAACCCCAAAGCCGGCGTTGTTTATAAGTAAATCTATGCGGCTTATTTGAGCAAAGGCTGCATCTATATCCTCTTGTTTTGTTATATCGCATCGAATGCTTTTAACTCCGTTAATATTGCACGGAGTGCGTGAAAGGCAAACAACCTGCCATCCGTTTTCATTAAAAATCCTTGCCGTTTCTTTTCCTATTCCGCTTGAAGCTCCTGTTATAACTGCAACCATTTCAGTTTCATAATCCTTTCGCTGCGATGTTTTTTCATTGCACCCGTTGCAGCTTTACGGGAGGCGTTTTTTGTTGCCAAATCGCTTCCGAAGTATGGCGTTTGCGCAATCTGTGCGGCACTTGCGGCAGCCTAAAGCCGTCGCCGCATATATAATATGTTTTTAATATATCACAAATTTCTTTTATATAAAAGAAAAAAATCTGTTTTCGGCAAAAAAAGAAGCGCACGAAAAAATCGTGCGCCTTAATAAGTCAGTATATACTTCAATTACTGCTCAACGGGATAAACAGAAACCTTTTTGCGGTCTTTGCCCATTCTTTCAAATTTAACGGTGCCGTCAACAAGAGCATAAAGAGTATCGTCTGAGCCGATACCAACATTGTTGCCGGGATGAATATGAGTTCCTCTCTGGCGGTAAAGGATGTTGCCTGCGAGAACGAACTGCCCGTCTGCTCTTTTAGCGCCAAGACGCTTAGATTCGGAATCACGGCCGTTTTTAGTTGAACCCATACCTTTTTTATGAGCAAAAAGCTGTAAATTTAACTTAAGCATTACTACACCTCCGATATAATCACTTTAATGTTTTTCGGATAATCCTTTTCCAATTCGGTTAAATGAAGCACCAAGCCGGAAATTATATCCTGTGCAGAAATCGGGTTTTCTTTAATGCTCAGGCTTAAATAGCCGTCGCTCTGCTCGGCTGTTGCCGAAAGCTTTATAACCTCGGTTATTGTGTTTGCCGCCATATAGCAGGCGCTTGAAACAAAGGCACAAATAATGTCTTGCCCCGATTCTGCACTGCCGGAATGGCCTTCCACACAAAAGCCTGTGTATAAATTGCCCGATTTAAAGAATTTTGCGTTAATCATCAATTAAGCGTTGATGGCTGTGATTTCAACCTTTGTATAGGGCTGACGATGACCCATCTTGCGCTTTTCGTTCTTCTTGGGCTTGTAAGTAAATACTGTGATTTTCTTGCCTTTGCCGTTCTTAAGAACTTTTGCATTAACGGTAGCCTTTGCGCAATCCTTGCCTGCTTTAATGCCCTTGCCGTCGTTAACAGCAACAACATTATCGAAAGTTACTTCGGTATCAGCTTCTGCGCCGAGCTTTTCAACATAAAGCACATCGCCTTCGGAAACCTTGTATTGCTTACCACCGGTTACGATAACAGCGTACATTGAATTTACCTTCCTTTATTAAGACTCGCTACAACGGGCGGCGAAATTCGCACTTAATGCGGTGATTGCTCACCGTTGCCTGTAATAAGCGGCGTAAAAAGTATATAACAAATATATAATAAAGTCAAGCACAAAAAAATAAAAAAGCAAAAATTATACTTTTGCAATGAAAGCAATCAGCAAAATAAGCTAATAAAATAAAATAATGCTTTACAAATTTGCCGCCTTGTGTTATACTTTTCTCGCTGAATACGAATTACTCGGATTCGGGCGTAAGCGCTTTTGCGATTTCACCTTCCCGTTTCTGTGTTTTTCGCTTATCGGTAAATATTATTAAAGAGGTGAAATTAAATGACACAGGCTGAAAAGCAAGCTATCATGAAGGAGTATGCTACTCACGAGGGCGATACAGGTTCTCCCGAGGTTCAGATTGCAGTTCTTACCACAAGAATCAATGAGCTCACAGCTCACCTTAAGGTTCATAAGAAAGACAATCATTCTCGCAGAGGTCTGCTTAAAATGGTAGGTCACAGAAGAAATCTTCTTGCTTACCTTTACAAATCAGATATCGAAAGATACCGTGCACTTGTTGCAAAGCTCGGCATCCGTGACACTCTGGACAGATAATCATTTTTGCAGACGGCAGTGCGAAATATGCCGTCTGCTTTTTATCTTTAAAAACACCCAGATGGGGCTTTAACTAAACCGTAAGGAGGGGCGTAAATAGTAGTAAATTGAGCAGGCAAGCGTATTGCAGGCTGAATTTATTACTATTGCACCTCCTTTGGAATATAAAAAATAAAAGTGAGGTAAATTTATGTTTTTCAAGAATTTCAAAAAATGGGAAACCGAATTTGCAGGTCGCAAATTCTCTCTTGAAACAGGAAAAATGGCAGGCCTTGCAAATGCCGCTTTCCTTGCACGCTACGGCGAAACAGAAGTGCTTTGCACGGTAACTGCATCTGCAAAGCCCAGAGAGGGCGTTGATTTCTTCCCTCTTTCCGTTGATTATGAAGAAAAAATGTATGCAGTGGGTAAAATTCCCGGCTCTTTTCTCCGCCGTGAGGGCAGAGCAGGCGAAAAGGCTATTCTTACAAGCCGCTGCATAGACAGACCTATTCGTCCTCTTTTCCCCAAGGATTTAAGAAATGATTGCTCCGTTGTTGCAACAGTTATGTCTGTTGATCCGGATTGCTCACCTGAGGTTACTGCAGCAATCGGTGTTTCCGCCGCAATCGCAGTTTCGGATATCCCGTGGGACGGCCCGATTTCTTCCGTAAATGTAGGCCTTGTTGATGGCGAAATAGTTCTTAACCCAACTCTTGAGCAAAGAGAAAAAACAGATCTTACTCTTACGGTTGCTTCAACGGCAGATCTCGTTGCAATGATTGAAGCCGGCGGTAATGAAATTCCGGATGATGTTATGTTTGATGCCATTATGGCAGGCCATGAGGAAAATAAAAAGATGGTTAAGTTCATTCAGGGCATCGTTGATGAAATCGGCAAGCCGAAGTTTACTTATGAATCATCTGATCCGGATCCGGAAATTCTTAAAGAAATTGAAGATTTCTGCATTGAAGATGTTAAAAAAGCACTCGACACCGATGATAAGCTTGTTCGTGATGAGGCTTTGCTTCCGATTTATGCGGCAGTTCATGAGAAATTTGATGAAAAATTCGAGGGCTGCGAAGCTAAAATCGATGAAATTATGTATCTTGTTCAAAAGCATGTTGTTCGTGCTTGGCTTAAAGATGAGCATAAGCGTGTAGACGGCAGAGGCATTGATGAAATTCGCCCGCTTAATGCTGAGATTGATTTGCTTGACAGAGTTCATGGCTCAGGCCTTTTCACAAGAGGTCAAACTCAGGTTCTTTCAATAACAACTCTTGGCCCCATGAGCGATTGCCAGCAGCTTGACGGCCTTGATGAGCAGCAGGAAAAAAGATATATTCATCACTATAACTTCCCGTCATACAGCGTTGGCGAAACCAAGCCCTCAAGAGGCCCCGGCAGAAGAGAAATCGGCCACGGCGCTCTTGCAGAAAAGGCTCTTCTTCCCGTTATCCCAAGCGTTGATGAATTCCCGTATTGCATTCGTGTTGTATCTGAAGTTCTCTCCTCAAACGGCTCCACATCTCAGGGCTCCGTTTGCGGCTCAACTCTTTCTCTTATGGCAGCAGGCGTTCCGATTAAGGCTCCCGTTGCAGGCATCAGCTGCGGCCTTATCACAGGCGATCAGGGCGTTTACGGCGATTTCATGACTATGGTTGATATCCAGGGCCTTGAAGATTTCTATGGCGATATGGACTTTAAGGTTGCCGGCACAAAAGACGGCATCACAGCTATTCAGATGGATCTTAAAGTGCACGGCCTTACTCCGGAAATTATTAAGGAAGCCTTTGCAAAAACTCATAAGGCAAGAAATTATATTCTTGATGAAATCATGCTTCCCGTTATCAGCGAGCCTCGTAAAGAGCTTTCAAAATATGCTCCCAAGATGGTTACTCTTGCTATCAATCCCGATAAAATCGGCGATGTAATCGGCAAGGGCGGCAAGGTTATTCAGGAAATCCAGAATGATTTTGATGTTAAGGTTAATATTGAAGAAGACGGCCGTGTGTTCATCAGCGGTATTGATATTGATAAGTGCAACAGCGCAAGAGATGTTGTTAAGCTTATCGCAACAGATCCCGAAGTTGGCGCTTTCTACAACGGCGTTGTAACAAGGCTTATGAATTTCGGCGCATTTGTTGAAATCGCTCCCGGCAAGGAAGGTCTTGTTCATATTTCAAGGCTTGATGTTAAGCGCGTTGATAAGGTTGAAGATGTTGTTAATGTTGGCGATCAAATCGTTGTTAAGTGCATTGAGATAGACGATCAGGGCAGAATCAATCTTTCAAGAAGAGATGCTCTTATTGAGCTTGACGGTCTTACACCTGAAAACGACATTGATGAAGCTCCGAGAAAGCCTCGCAGAGACGGTAATCATCGTCGCCCCCGCAGAGATTGATTTATTCAGAGCTTGGTAATTTAAAATTCCGCTGCTTTTATGCGGCTCGGATATATATCCCAAAACCGTTTTAAACGGAGTGGATTTTTCCAAAGCATTGCTTTGATTTTCGCCACGCAGTTTCGGCTGTGTGGCGTTTTTTTATGCAATTCTATTAAAACAGGAAAGGCTGTGATTTTAAATGAGCGAAAAAGCGGATCAATCTTTTATGAAAACAAGGCCCGTTACTCGCCTTGTTATAACTATGGCTCTCCCGATGACGGTTTCAATGCTTATAAATTCTCTTTATAACATTGTAGACAGTTATTTTATTGCTAAAATAAGCGAGGATGCAATGACTGCTCTGTCGCTTGTGTATCCCTTGCAAAATTTAATAATTGCCGTAACAGTCGGCTTCGGTGTAGGTATAAATGCCGTAATGGCTTATTACCTCGGCGCAGGCAAGCACAAGCTTGCAAACACGGCTGCCTCAATGGGTGTTTTTATGAATATGCTGCATGGGCTTGTTCTTATGATTGTGTGTATTGCCGTTATGCCGTCGTTTTTAAAAATGTTTACCTCTGATGCGCAGATAATAAGCTATGGGGTCAGATATACCAATATTGTTTTTCTCTTTTGTATTCCGCAGGCCGCTTCCATGAGCTTTGAAAAAATCTTTCAGGCAGCCGGCAAAATGTCTGTTTCCATGGTAAGCCTGGCGGCGGGGTGCATAATAAATATTGTGCTTGATCCTTTAATGATTTTCGGCTACGGCTTCCCGAAAATGGGTATAGAGGGTGCGGCACTTGCCACGGGCATCGGGCAAACCGCGTCGCTGATTATATATATAATTGTTTATGCCGTTAAGCCAAAGGCCGTTAAAATCGGATTTAAGGGTATGGAAAGTGTGGGCAAAATATGCCGCAAAACGTATGCAATCGGCATTCCTGCTGCCCTGAATCTTGCCTTGCCGTCACTTATGATATCGGTGCTTAATTCAATTTTTGCCGCATTTTCGCAGGTGTATGTGCTTGTGCTCGGCGCTTATTATAAGCTGCAAACATTTCTTTATTTAACGGCAAACGGAATAGTGCAGGGAATGCGCCCCGTGCTGAGCTATAATTTCGGCGCAGGTGAATCAAAGCGTGTTAAGCAGATTTATAATGTTTCGCTTTTGCTTATTGTCGGCGTAATGGCAGTAGGCACCGTGCTTTGTTTCGCAATTCCCGATAAGCTCATCGGCATCTTCAGCAGCAGCCCGGAGGCTGTTGAAATCGGCACTTATGCTTTGCGCATAATTGCAATCGGCTTTGTTGCTTCGTCTGTCAGCGTGGCGGCAAGCGGCGCTTTAGAGGCACTCGGAAACGGTGTGGCTTCGCTTGCAATTTCGCTTTGCAGATATATGGTTGTTATTCTTCCCGTGGCATTTTTGCTCAGCAAAGTCTTTGGCGCAAACGGAGTGTGGAGCGCTTTTTGGATAACGGAAATTTCAACTGCGATTGTTGCCTTTTTCATCTATAAATCCGCACTTTCAAAAAAGCTTGCCTCCGTTTTATAAAAAACCGTAAAATTTAATACACATTTCAAATGAAAGTTGTCTGCATTTGCGGGCAAACGCCAAAAACCCATTTTTAGTGCTTTGAGCGTTGCCCGGCGATGAGGCAGCTTTTTATTTTTCTTTTTTTGTTTGATTGGGTGAGGCGAAATTAAAATAAACTGTTTTTTCTTTTTAGTATTGAATTTCCCTTAAATTGGAAAAAAACCGCTGCAAGTTTTATGTATTGTGCGGCAAAAGAGGCGCAAAATATAACAGAGAAAAAATACAAATAAAGGGAGAAATTTGTAATGAAAGCAACAGGAATTGTGCGCCGCATAGATGATTTGGGCAGAATTGTTATTCCAAAGGAAATTCGCCGTTCCTTTCGTATTCACGAGGGTGACCCTTTGGAAATATTCACCGATGCGGAGGGTGAGGTCATTTTTAAAAAATATTCGCCGATAGCGGAGCTTTCCAATTTTGCGGGGCAGTATGCAGAGGTGCTTCATAAAAACGGCGGGCTGCCGATTGCGATTGTTGATAATGATCATGTTATTGCGGCATCGGGAATGAGTAAAAGAGAGGTTTTAGAGCGCCGCATAACCAAAAATTTGGAGGAACTTATGGAAAACAGGGCGGTTCACATAACAACCAGAGACGTGCCGCCCATGAATGCCATTGAGGGATTGGCTCGCAAGGCAAATGTGGTTTATCCAATTATTTACGGCGGTGATGTTTCGGGTGCGGTTGCTTTAATGCAGGGAGATGAAAACCATATTCCCACCGAAACGGAAATAAAGCTTGTGCAGGTGGCTGCGGCGTTTCTCGGAAAACAAATGGAATAGCAAACATCATTTGTGCGCAAACCTTACAATAAACGGCCGTTTATCAAATAAACGGCCTTTTCTTTTGTTACTTATGCCAAAAAAAGCCTTTTTTATTGAGCAACTTGCACAAAATGCAAGTTAATGCCTTTACCATTATGGCAAAAATATAGAAACTCTTATAAAAAACTTGATTTTTCAAAATCACAGTATATAATAGTGCTTAAAGAGGGAAAAGAGGCGGGGGTGTCTGAAATGAAGAACTTTGCAAATGAAGCAAAGGGCTATATTAAAGACATGTTTTCGCAAACACATATGGCAAAACGCACAGTACTTTCTTTTGTTGGAATCTTTTTAATGGGTTTTGCTATTTCGCTGTTTTCTCTTTCAAACTTCGGAGTAGATCCTTACACCTCAATGAATATGAATATTTCATCGGTTGTGGGAATGAGCTTCGGCACATATCAGCTTATTGTGAATGCAGTTATTTTGCTGGTTGCGCTGATAGTTGCTCACCGTGGCTTAATCGGTGTTGGCACGGCATTTAATATGGTTTTAGTCGGCTACACCTGTGATTTTTTTGAAAAGCTTCTCTCTCCCCTTGTCAGCGGCGTATTTGCTCAAAGAATAGTTTTGTTGGTAGTTGCGGTTGTTTTAATGTGCTTCGCCACAAGCTTATTTTTCACGGCTGATATCGGCGTCGGTGCTTATGATACCGTGGCATTTATGATCACCCAAAGAACCAAAGTGCCAATGAAGGTAACACGAGTAATAACAGATGTAAGCGTTGTGCTTATAGGCCTTGTCGTAAGCGGCGGGTTAGCAGCTGTTTTCAAGGGAAACTTTTCAGAAATTAAAAATATCGGAATAGGCACCGTTATCACGGCATTCTGCACGGGCCCGCTTGTTACATTTTTCAACAAGCATGTGTCCGAAAAGATTTTGAATGTTGATTACGGGCGTGTGGGCAAAAAGTTGCTTGCATCGCTTTCTAAGAAGCAGGGCTGAGCCTCGCTTCCGAGCAAGGATTTCGGATCTAAAGCCGTTCCGTTTATATATGAGCATTTTAAATGCTCTGAATTTGCCCCAAAGCAAGCAATTGCTTTACATAAATTTTTACCCCTTAAGAAAAACACCGCCGGAAACGGCGGTGTTTTTCTTAAGGTTATATTTATAATCTCATATTATCATTGGTTATCAATTGTTTATCCAAGAGTTTGCTGGTTAAATGCAAAAAGAGCCTCGTTAATTTCAAAAATATTATAATTTCTGTTTTTTATGAAATATTCAATTATAATATCAAACTTGCTGCTGTGCGAAAGTGCAAAGCCGGCTTTTTGCAAAAAAATGTTTGTTTCGTCCAAGCTTAGCTCTAAAGCAATTGCAAAAGCCAAGGCGGTTTGCTTGCTTGTTTTGTAATTTGCATCTGAACGAATCTTTGAAAAAAGTCTGCGGTCAACATTTGCTTTTTTGTAAACTTCGGAATCCGTTAAGCCTTTTTCGTCTATAATTCTCAGCAGCGCCTGCGAAAAGCTTTCGTCTAAATTATCAACGGCATCAGAAAGGCTTTTGTCATACGGCTTTGCCCGTTCAAAATCGTTGTTTATGGAAAACGGTTCGCTTTCGTTTTCATAAAAGCAAGAGGAAATTGATTGAAAGCAATCGGCAATATAGTTTTCATCAATATATTCCTCAATGCTTTGAGCAAGCTTTTTGCTTATGCAGAAGCTTACTTTGTCAAAAACCGCAATATATATAAGCATATCGTGCAGTAGCAGGAATTCGCTTATTTCGCTTACGGCAATTTGCAATGCCTCCTGTTTCGGATAACCGTATGCCCCTGATGAAATAAGCGGAAATGCCAAGGTTTCGCAATTATTTTCAAGCGCAAGCTTAAGCGATTCACGGTAGCAGGATTTCAGCATTTCCTCTTCGCCGGAATTGCCGCCCTCCCATATCGGGCCCACGGTGTGAATAACATATTTGCACGGTAAATTATATCCTTTTGTGATCTTAGCTTTTCCGGTTTTGCAGCCCCCAAGCCTTTTGCATTCACTCAGCAGGCCATCACCTGCAGCTCTGTGAATTGCGCCGTCAACACCGCCGCCGCCCAGCAAACTGCTGTTTGCGGCATTTACAATGGCATCGCATTTAATTTTTGTTATATCGTTTCTCACAATTTTAAGCGGCATTTGCATCGGCTCACTTCCGTATTTGATGATACCATTATATCAAATAAAATGTAAAAATAAAAGCCAACCACAAAAGTGATTGGCTTTTATTTGGTGGGAGAGAGTGGATTCGAACCACTGAAGTCAGTGACGACAGATTTACAGTCTGTTCCCTTTGGCCGCTCGGGAACTCTCCCATATTTATTGGTATATTGCTTAAAAAATGCGATATACCAACTTTTGGAGCTGGTGAACGGACTTGAACCCCTGACCTGCTGATTACAAATCAGCTGCTCTACCAACTGAGCTACACCAGCGTTTCTTAACGCTCTAATAATATATCATAAGAAAACCTTATAGTCAAGACTTTTTTTAAATTAGTGTCTAAAATTTTAATTGGGCATAATATAACGATGAAGTTATATTTGAGGTGGTATTATGTGCGGAATTGCAGGAATGTTATCCGAAGATATTGATTTAAGAGAACGCAAAATTCTTGCTGCGGAAATCGGCAACAGCCTTAGGGAAAGAGGGCCGGACGGTGCCGGCTGCTTTATAAAGCCGTATATTTCACTAATTCACAGGCGCCTTGCCGTTATTGATCCCGAAAAAGGCTCACAGCCCATGAGCTTTGGAAAGTATACCATAACATATAACGGCGAAATTTATAACACCGAAGAAATCAGAAATGAGCTTATATGCAAAGGCTATTCCTTTGAAACAAAGTGCGATACGGAAGTTGTTTTAAAGGCTTATGATTGTTGGAAAGAGGAAAGCTGCAAAAGGTTAAACGGCATTTTTGCCTATGCCGTGTGGAATGATGAGGATAAAAGGCTTTTTCTTTGCAGAGACAGAATAGGAGTTAAGCCCTTGTTTTATGCTGCCGAACGCAAAATTTTTGCTTTTGCAAGCCGCATAAAAAGCCTGCTTTTAATTCCGGAGATTTTGCCGGATGTGGATGAAAACGGGCTTAATCAAATTTTTATGTTGGGCCCTGCAAAGCCGATCGGCTCGGCGGTTTTTAAAAATATAAAAGAGCTTCCGCCGGCAAGTTATATGACGGTGCAAAACGGAAAAATGCAAATTTCCAGATATTGGAGAATTATTGCAGCGGAGCATTGTGAAAGCGAAGCAGAAACAGTTGAGCACACGCATTATCTTGTTTCGGATGCAATAAAGCGCCAGCTCGTTTCCGATGTGCCTTTGTGCACTTTTTTAAGCGGCGGGCTTGATTCATCCATAATCAGCCGCATAGCTGCAAATGATGCAAAAAGTCGCGGCAGACAGCTTTGCACATATTCCGTTGATTATACGGATAATGATAAGTTTTTTAAGCCAAGTGTTTTTCAGCCTAATAAAGACAGTGATTATATTTCCCTTATTTCCGATTATATCGGAAGCCGCCATAAGAATATTGTTCTCGGAAACAAGGCAGTTGCAAAGGCTCTTATAGAAAGCACTCAGGCTCGCAGCCTGCCCGGATTTACCGATGTGGATTCATCGCTTTTGCTGTTTTGCAGGGAAGTGCAAAAAGAGCAAACCGTGGCACTTTCCGGCGAATGTGCAGATGAAATCTTCGGCGGCTATCCGTGGTATCACAACAGGGATATTTTATTTGATGAAGCTTTTCCGTGGAGCAGGTCAACCGATGTGCGCCAAAGCATATTAAAGCCCGGCTTGCTTAAGCACGGCAAGGAATTTGTGCATGCCGAATATCTTAAAACGGTTAATTCAACATCTTATCTTGAAAGTGATTCGAAAACAGAGCGCAGAATGCGTGAAATGTTTATGCTTAATATGGATTGGTTTATGCAAACCCTGCTTATGCGCAAGGATATGATGAGCATGCACTGCTCTCTTGAGGTAAGAGTGCCTTTTTGCGATTACCGTATAGTTGAATATGCCTATAATATGCCATGGGCTTTTAAATCGCCGCAAGGCAGGGAAAAGGGTGTTTTGCGAAAGGCATTTGAAAATGAATTGCCTTATGAAATAGCTTGGCGCAAAAAAAGTCCGTATCCGAAAACGCATAATCCCGTTTATTTTAAAGAGGTTTGCAAAATGGCAGATGCTGTTTTGGCAGATAAATCAACTCCGCTGTGCGAAATGCTTAATGAATCGGAAATCCGTGCGCTTATGCAGGATCCGGATGCTCTTAAAGAGCCATGGTACGGTCAGCTGATGCGAGGTCCGCAGGTGCTTGCTTATATTGTGCAAATCTATTATTGGATAAAAGATTGCAATGTGAATTTTATATAGTAAAAAAATGCTGTGTTTCTCTTTGAAAGATTCACAACGCTAATTTGCTGCGGTGTTTTGCCGTGCGGCTTTTTGACGGCACATAAATTCGTTGATTTTTCATAAATTCGTTATTATAATGAAAAAAGAGGGTGAATTTATGAGCAAAATTGATGTAAATGCAAACGGATGCATTTTTACGGGGCTTGAATTTGAAAATCATTTGGAATTCAGAGGAATTAGATACGCAAGGGCACAGCGCTGGGAGTATCCGGAAATGTGCGATTATGAAAACGGCTGCTTCAATGCTTGTGAATTCGGCAATTGCTCACCTCAATACAGAGCCTTTGAGGATGATGCGGTTGTTAATTCCTTTTATTATAAAGAATTTCGCAGAAACAGCAGTTTCTCTTATGGCGAAGATTGCCTTTTTCTTAATATTTATGCGCCTAAATCCGCAAAAAATGCTCCGGTGCTTATTTATATACACGGTGGCAGCTTTACCGGAGGCAGCGCAAATGAAGAACATATAAGCGGTGAAAAATACGCCGAAAAGGGCGTTGTTTATGTAAATCTTAATTACAGGCTCGGAGCATTCGGCTTTTGCTCGCACCCGGATGTTGCGGCAGACGGCGCCTGCGGAAATTTTGGGCTTTATGATCAGCTAACGGCAATAAAATGGGTTGAAAAATATATATCGTTTTTTGGCGGAAATTCCAAAAACATAACTCTTTCAGGCCAAAGTGCGGGCGCAATGAGCGTTGATATTCTTATATCAAGTCCGCTTTGCAACGGGCTTGTTCAAAAAGCAATTTTGATGAGCGCAGCAGGGCTTCAGCGAAAAACTGTGCGCCCTCTAAAACCGTCTTTAACAAAAGGCTTTTGGAAAAAAGTTATGCAAAATGCAAATGTTAAAACAATGGCAGAGCTCAAAAATGCGGATTCGCAAACGCTTTATTTTGCTTGGAAAAAAGCCTGCCGGGAAGATAGGCTGAGCAAGCTTTGCACTTTGCCTGTTTATGACGGTAAATTGCTGGTAAGGCAAAGCTTTAATATGCGCACAATTCCTCAAATGCCAAAGATAATAGGCATCACCACGGAAGATATAGTGCCTGCTATACTTGGAATTCTTGCTAAAGAGTGGATTAAAAAAGACAGCAGCACTTGCTATCTCTATTGCTTTGCACGCCGTTTGCCGGGCGATGAAAACGGAGCATGGCATGCAAGCGATTTGCTTTATGTTTTTTATACGCTGAAAAGAAATTGGCGGCCGTTTGAAAAGATAGATTATAAAATTGCCGATGAAATGATAAGCGCAATCGTTGAATTTGCAAAAAACGGAAATCCAAATTGCGCCGATTTGCCGCGCTGGGAACCCGGCTTTAAAAAGGCAATGCTTTTTTGTGAGCAAACCAAGTTTGCAAAGCTGCCGAAAAAGCTGCTATGGAAAAACACTTTGTTTAACAGAGCCCCAAAGGAATAAAACCAAACAAGTGCTTCAAATTTCAAAATTTTGTTTGGCAATTTTTGGCTTTTTATTAAAATAATCATTTGAAAAAGAAACCCCCGTTTCGATAAATTCGAAACGGGGGAGTTTTTATTTTAAGAATTCGGTAACAATTTATGCAACCTTATGAGCTTCTGCTGCTCTTTCGAGAGCTGCTTTGTAATCCTTTTGATCCGTGAAGATTTCATTCTTATACGGATTCTTGTGCTGAGCCTTGGAGCGCTTAATGATTGCGGCAAATACGCAAACATTGATTGCAATTGCAAGGATGGAGATAACAGCCTGTGCCTTCGGATTTGCCGATGTGGGGGCAATGCCGTCCATCATCATTGCAGGGGTATAGCCCTCCGGATAAACCGTTGTGAGCACGCCAAACGGTTCCGTATCCTGGAAGAGCGGGAATACCTGTGCAAACATGCACCAAATTGCAAGTGTGTTTGCACGGTTTTGAATCCAACCGCCCTTGTTCCAAAATGCATTTGCAAATGTGGGAGCAAGCAGTAAAGCAAGTCCGCAATACCAGGAATGAGACGGAAGATTAAGATATGTATATTCAAAATTCCACACATCATAAGCAAGAATGTAGCACCAAGTCATATCCGGCCAAAGCATATCTTGCTCGTTTTTGGAAGAATAAATTTCCCACCAGCCTGTCATGCAAAGAATGTTTATCAAGCCGGCAATACCGTTGAGCCAGTTCCACCAGCCGCCGTAAATATAAACACCTTCGGATGAAAGCCACCATCCGCCTGTGAAGCCGCCTTTTATGGCAGATTCAAAATCTGATGCAACTGCAATAAGAATATTTATTGCAACAATAACAAACGGAAAAACCTTAAACCAATCTTTTTTTCCGATGCTCCATTTGTATTTAAGCATCATAAAGCCTATGCATCCCGCTGTTGCGGCATAAAGCTTTGCATAGTGAAACCAACCGTTCATATAAAGATGCGTTTGGTTGTTTATAGCCCATTCTGCTCCGTTTTTGGCAGCCACGGCCACAACTATAAAGTAAACCGAAAGTGCTGCCGGCAGCGCAAAGAACAAAGCTATTCCGCCCGCCTTTGAGCGGCGTGCGATCTCATTGAGAACAATGAGCCCGACGAAAACAAGCACCCAGCCAAGAAGCTGATAAAGTGAATGCTCGCCATAGATTTGGAACAACATAATTTCCTCTCCTATAATAATAAAATATATTTTAGGTTCAAAAAGTGAGCCTTAGCTTGCTAAACTGCCTCAATTTCCTTTATGTTTATTTCATTTCCGGAAACGAGGTAAGTGCTTTCAGAGCCGCAAAGCGGGCAAATCTTGCCGTGCTTTACCGTTTCGTAGGTGCCTTTGCAATCCTCGCAAAAAGTAACGGCAGGTATAACCTCAATGTTAAGCTTTGCGCCGCTCATCAATTCATTTTTTGCGCATGCCCAATTCCAGCAATCGTCAAGATAATTGTGCAGCACACCCGAAACCTCGCCGAGTTCTATTGTAACTGCATTTACCTTTTTAAGCCGGTTTTCTGCGGCAACGCCTTCAATGCTTTTAATAATATGAAAAACTATTCCTAATTCGTGCATTTTATTTATCCTTGCCGGCACGCTTTATCTTTATGTTTCTTTTGATCATATAAGGCAGGATAGCCTTCATTTTATCGTCCGAATTAACCATTGTGCTGCATTCCGGGTGATCACGGTGAAGCTTAATGGCATCAAATTCGCACTTCGTGGTGCATATTCCGCAGCCGATGCATTTGTTTTCATCAACAACCGAAGCACCGCAGCCAAGGCAGCGAGCCGTTTCAATTTTAATCTGTTCTTCGGTAAGCGGCTTATGCGCATCTCTGAAGGAATTTTTGCGGTCTATGCTGCCGTCTGTGCCCGGAATTTGGCGTGAAGAATTATCATAGCTTTCAATTTTAATATCGCTTTTATCAAGTTCAATAAAATCACGCCTGTTTCTGCCGATGGTAAGGCTTGCATTGTAATGAACAAAGCGGTGAATTGATTCTGCACCCTCCTTGCCTGCCGCAATGGCATCAATTGCAAATTTGGGGCCGGTGTAAACATCGCCGCCAACGAAAATGTCTTCCTGTGCGGTTTGGTAGGTAAGCGAATCGGCAACGGGGCCGTTTCCTCTGCCAAGCTCAACATTTTCGTTTTTAAGCATATTTCCCCAAACAATGCTTTGACCTATTGAAAGGTAAACATCGTCGCAGGCAATTTGCTTGGTTTCGTTTTCGTTGTATTGAGGATTAAATCTGCCGTTTTCGTCTTTAACCGCAATGCATTTTTTCAGCACAACTCCGCAAACCTTTCCGCAGTCTGTAAGAATTTCTTTTAATCCCCATCCGTTGTTTATGGTTATGCCCTCATCCTCGGTTTCAAAAATTTCTTCATCGGATGCGGGCATTTCGCTTCTGCTTTCAAGGCAATACATTCCCAAAATATCGGCACCGCAGCGCTTAGATGATCTGGCAACATCAACAGCAACATTGCCGCCGCCGATAACAACTGTTTTTCTGCCTGAAAGATCAAGTTCGTGGTTTTCGGCTATTTTGTGCAGAATATCAACAGCGCTCATAACGCCCTCGGCATCCTCGCCCGCAACACCTGCTTTGCGGCTTCCTTGGCAACCTATTGCAATGTAAAATGCTTCATAGCCTTGAGCTCGAAGCTCGTCAAGTGTTATATCCTTGCCGATTTCAACTCCGCATTTAATTTCAACTCCGAGCGCACGGATAACATCTATTTCCGTTTCAACAACATCTTTCTCAAGCTTGTAAGACGGAATTCCGTATGTAAGCATACCGCCGGGTTTTTCGTTCTTTTCAAAAACGGTGGGTCTGTAACCGGTTACCGCAAGATAATATGCGCATGAAAGTCCTGCGGGGCCGCCGCCTATTATTGCGATTTTGTTGTTGAATTCTCCTCTGTTTGAGGGAATAACTTTTTTAGGGATATATCTTGTTGCAGAATCAAGATCCTGTTGTGCTATAAAACGCTTAACCTCGTCAATTGCAACGGCCTCGTCAATTGTGCCTCTTGTGCATGCATCTTCACAGCGCCTGTTGCAAACTCGGCCGCAAACGGCAGGGAAGGGGTTTTCCTTTTTTATAAGGGCAAGCGCATCTGTGTATCTGCCCTGTGCCGCCATCTTAAGATAGCCCTGAACGGCTATGTGCGCCGGGCAAGCTGTTTTGCACGGTGCTGTTCCCGTGTCGTAGCAATTGATTCTGTTTTTATCTCTGTAATCAGGGCTCCATTTTTCTTTGCCCCATTTAACGGCATCCGGAAGCTCTTGCTTGGGATAAGTTACCTCTGAGCCGTCTTTTTTACAAAGCTTTTGGCCAAGCTTAACGGCGCCTGCCGGGCAATATTCAACGCATCTGCCGCAGGCAACGCAATCCTTTGCCTCAACTCTTGCCACATAAGCGGAGCGGCTCATATTCGGTGTGTTGAAAAGCTGCGATGTGCGCAGCGCATTGCAAACCTTTACTTGGCAGTTGCAAATTGCAAAAATTTTGTTTTCGCCGTCTATGTTGGTTATTTGGTGCACAAAGCCGTTGTCTTCTGCTCTTTGCAAAATTTCCATAACCTGCTCACGGGTGATATAGTGCCCCTTGTTTGTTTCAACAAGGTAATCTGCCATGTCGCCGACACCGATGCACCAGTCTTCGGGATCGTCTGCACAGCCCTCTCCCAAAACAGCCCTTGAATAACGGCAAGAGCATGGGCCTGCTGCATATTTGCCGTCATATTTATCAAGCCAGTGGGAAATGTGCTCAATAGGCACGGATTTGTTTTCCATGTCTATGGCTTTTTCAACGGGAATAACATGCATTCCTATTCCGGCGCCTCCGGGAGGTACCATGGGCGTTATCTTTTCAAGCGGAAGCTGAGTCATTCTTTCAAAAAAGCTTGCAACTTCGGGATGCTCGCAGATGTTTTCCCATTTCATATTAAAAAATTCGGCACTGCCGGGCACAAACATTGGAAGCACATATTGCTTTTCGTGCCGGGGATTTTCCCAATTATATTCAATCAGGCCGATTTGCGCCATATCATCAAGAATTGTTGCAAGATAAGCTTCGTCTTTGCCCGTTGCCTTAATCATTTGCGGCATGGTCATGCCCTTGTGCACTTTCATTTTAAGTGCAACCTCTGCCATCTCATCTGTTACCATGGCGGCAAGTCCCCAATATTCGGGGTCATTAACCGTCATCTTTTCGCCAACCTTCGGCAACCACGGTAATTTATAAAGCACACGGTCCGTAATCTTTGTGCCAAGCTTTATGATAAGCTCCCTCGGCGGTTCGTTGCTGTGATTTTCATAATAATGCATCACACGCTCCGCACTCGGGTATGTTTTGCCGTTAGGCTTAATTTTATCGAATTTGTATTCGTACATAATCAATTCTCCCTCGTTTAAGCTTTATTTTTGCCAATCATGTACTTCGTTAAGCAACCAATTTGCCCATTCGTCTATTCCTTCGCCGGTTTTTGCGCAGATAAGAAAAACCTTTGCATTGGGGTTTCTTTTCTTAACATATTCTTTGCATTTTTCAACATCAAAATCAAAATACGGCAGCACATCGATTTTATTTATAAGCACAACATCGCAAATTGAAAACATAAGGGGATATTTAAGCGGCTTGTCGTCGCCCTCCGGCACGGAAAGAATCATGGCATTTTTAACTGCTCCCGTGTCAAATTCCGCCGGGCACACAAGGTTGCCCACATTTTCAAGAATTGCAAGCTCAACATCGTCTGTGTTAAGCCCTTCAAGGCCCTGCCGTGTCATTTCCGCATCAAGGTGGCACATTCCGCCTGTGTGCAGCTGAATTGATTTAACTCCCGTTTCGGCAATTTTCTTTGCGTCAACATCACTGTCTATATCAGCCTCCATAACGCCGATTTTAACCTTGTCTTTCAGCTTTCCTATTGTGGCTTTTAAAGTGGTGGTTTTGCCTGATCCGGGGGAGGACATCAAATTCAGCAAAAACACCCCTCTTTCCTTTAAGCTTTTGCGAAGCGCAGCGGCCTCGTCATCGTTGTTTTTAAATACGCTTTGCTTAATTTCAAGAATTTTTACTTCATCCATTTCGCACTTCTCCATAATTGTTTTATCGTCTTCCATTCTACAATGTGTGTGAATAAATTGTCAATATGATGTTAACGGGCTTTACAATTTTGTTAGATTTGTAAATAATTGTATGAATTTTTTGTTACGATATTCAGTTTTTTTATCATTTTTAACATTGACAATCATTTGTCATTCAGTTAATATATAAACGAATATACATTGCTTGAGCCGTGCGTTTTAATTGCTCGGCATTATTTTAAGGAGGATTTTGTTATGGCATGTTTTCTTGTTCCCGCAGCAGAGGCAATCATAGTTTCCGCAGCTGTGAAAATATCAGAAAAAAGGGAAAAAAATAAATACAGCTTGCCGAAAGGTGCTGTTAAGCACACAGAAATTGAAGAGGATTCTCATAAGCTTCCTTTTTCCAAAAAGCTTTCTTGGCTCAGAAATTTGCTTTGGGGCGGCACCGTTTTGCTTGCGTTTGAGCATTTTTGGCATGGTGAGGTTGTGCCGTATTTTCCGTTTTTAACGGCGGCATCAAATCCGCAGGATGCGGCGGAAATGCTGCATGAAATGGCAACCGTAGGCGTAACTATGACTGTTGCCGTAACGGCAGTTTGGGGCATAATGATTGTTGCCGGCAAGTTCAAAGAGATTAAAACGGAAAAAGCCGAAAGGATTAAAGAATAAATGACTTTGTTAATAACAATTGCAGCGGCTGTTGCGGCAACGCTCGTTTGGTATTTTAATAACAAGCGCAACGAGCTCAGGCTCTCATGGCTTTGTTATATGTATTGGGGCGCTTCCATAATGTGGTTTGTGGATACGATTTATGAATATGCCGAATTGGGTGCGGATTATTTCACACCTGAGGCGGCAGACATGCTCAATGATGCATTTCTTGGTTTGGCAGCGGTTGTTTTGGGGCTTGTAATTTGGCTTTTTGCGCTTTTGGCAAAGGATCCCAACGGTGTTTTAACGGAAATATTTAAAAATAAAAAAGGTAAATAAAAATGCGGCAGCGGAAACGGCACACTTTATTAAGAAGAATGCGGTGTGAGTTTTCCGAGCGTGCCCGTTACACTGTTAAAAAAACTGCCAATACGCAAGTGTTGGCAGTTTTTTGTTAATACTCAGCGAACAAAAGCAGTTCGATTAAACTGCTTTGTCATCAAAAATCAAAGGTAAATGGGCATTGCGTATTGAATTGGGCTGCAATTTTTGATATTATAAATTACTGTGAGGTGAAAATATGAGGTTTAATGACACCGAAATTCAACCAAAGCAATTAAGCCCGCTTAATCTTGCTTTTGTGGGCGATTGTGTATATGAAATTCTTGTTCGTGAGGCACTTGTTTGCAAGGCAAACAGGCCTGTAAATGAGCTTCACAGAGAAAGTGTTAAATATGTCAGCGCAAAGGCGCAAACAGAAGCATATGCCAAAATTAAAGATATTCTCACAGAGGAGGAAACGGCTCAGTTTAAAAGGGGCAGAAATGCCAAGGTGGGTCATTCTCCTAAAAGCGCCACAGATGCACAATATCACACGGCAACGGGCGTTGAAGCTCTTTTCGGCTATCTTTATCTCAGCGATCGGGCGGAAAGAATCAAGCATCTTTTTTCAATAATTACAAGCGTGGATTAAATGCAAAGTCCCGGCTTTGCAAGGCGGTTAAAAGCATATGGTATGCCGTTGGGTGTTTTTTTATATGCGATTTAATCGTTTTAAATTTGCAGAATTTTCGCAATAATAAAGCTTACCAACAAAAAAACCTCCCGACAGGTAGTTATATCGGGAGGATTTTTATAAATCTTTTTAAATTTAAGTGATTTGCTCTTTCCTTTGGCGAAGCACCTTTTGAGCCTTGCCTGCAGTTATAAGCACGCCCTCTAAAATAAGGGCGGTGCAACACGGTGCAAACAAAAAATTCAATTTGAATGCAAATCCGGCTGCAATCGCAATGCAAATTGCAAGCAATATAATGCGTGAGATTTTGCGAAAATATTTAAATTCTTTTTCGTCAAGCGGCTTTTCCGGTGTGTCCAGCGGGCAAAAAACAAAAATAAGCACTGTGCATAAAACAGCTCCGCAAAGCAACACTGTTTTAAAATCAAACATTTTTGAAAATTTGATAACCGCCGTGCATGCCAAAAGAGAAAGTGAAGATGATATTTCGCATCTTGCCTCGGTTGAAGCATGATAACCGCCGGCAAATTTTCTGATTGCCGCAAATGAAACATAAAAAATAATACTTTCCGCAAAACAACCGAAAAGCAGCCCAAAAACGCATGAAAGGGCAAAAAACATTGCCTGTGATATAATCATAAACAGGCCGTATATGTAAAGCTCCCTTTCCTCATCTGAAATGCTGCCGTTTTTGAGCATTTTTTCGGTTACTTTAAGCGCCAAATTATTTATCATTTTCCACTCTGCTGAATTTTTTAAGAGCGGCAGGTGCTTTCGGTTGATAAATGTTTGAGCATGTGGTGCTGTTTGCGCTTGTTTTAAGAGCACTGCTTACTGCTTTATCAAGAACCGCTTTTGTGAATTTCTTCATATTGGTTCACGCCTCCTTCCCGTGTTTTTAACACATTAAAATGATAGCAAACAAAACATCTCATTTCAACGCTTTTGCAAAAATACATATTTAAAGCTGCGCAAAAGCACAAAAGCAATCAAATTGATGCACTTTCTGCCAATTTGTTATATTGACTCGGCTTTTTGCATTATGTAGCCTTTTTATCATATTATAAGCAAATTTCCCATTGATGAATTTATTAAGGTGATGCAAATGGAAATTAACCACAAAGAAATCGGTTTTCGTATAGGCGAACGGCGCAGAAAGCTTAAAATAAGCCAAAAGGGTTTGGCGGAAAAGATCGGCGTTTCCGCAAAATATTTGTCTAATATAGAAAATGCAAGGCGCCATGTAACTCTTGAAACGCTTTCGGATTTATGCAATGCTCTCGGCGTAACGCCGGATTATTTTCTGCTCGGCAATTTTAAAAATGATGTAAATTCCAATATTTGCGATAATCTGAAGCTCTGCTCGGAAAAAGACAAAGAGGTTATCAAAGAGCTTGTTAAAATATGCGCTGCTAAAAACGGCGGCTCAATTAAATAAAATTATTTGCAACACAGATAAAAATGCTGTAAACTATAAGTATGTTTGCGGCATTTTGTTATTTTTGTTGTTTATAGGAGGCGGCTTGTATGATAAATATTGCAATTTGTGACGATGATTTGGAATATATTGATGATGTTGAGCGGCATATAAGCCAGTATTTTGCGGAAAACGGGCTGACATTTAATCTTTTTAAAAGCCAAAACGGGAATGATCTTTTAAACTGCGAACATGATTTTGATATTGCATTTCTTGATATTGAAATGCCGCAGATAGACGGTATTCGCCTCGGCAGGCAGCTGCTGGCAAAAAATCCCGATATGGTTTTGATTTACATAACTGCTTACAACCATTATTTGGATGATGCAATGGATCTTGGAGTTGCAAGATTTTTTGGCAAGCCCATAAACAGCGAAAGATTCTATAAGGGGCTGAAAAAAGCTGTTTCAAGGGTTGATAACACAGAAATAAAATTCTATTTAAAGGATAAATCTCAAGGCGTTGTTGCCGTTCGTTGCCGTGATATAATTTTTGTTGAAATAAAAAACAGAAAAGTTAAAGTTACAACAAAAAACGGCGAATATGATTCTAACGACAGTATTAAAACCTGGCGCCAAAGGCTCAATAAATCATATTTCAGAATTCCACACAACAGCTTTATAGTAAACACAAATTATATCACTTATTACAGTAAAGACAGAATCACGCTTTATGATAAATATTCGGTGCCGATTGCATATTCAAAAAGAGCTGAATTCAAGCGCAGCTTTTTAATGCTTATCGGCGAATGACAAAATAAAATGCCAAGCTTAAGGTAAGTGAGGCGCCGTTTTAATTGCCTTTGCGGCAGAAAGGGCTTTTATGCATATGCAAATATTCTTTTTTGCGGTTTATTTGAGGCGCTTATAGCGTTTGTTTATTACTATGATAATTTTAAGCTTAAAAGAAGCTTGCCGGCCGCAATTGCAATTTTATCGGGCCTTTATCTTGCTGCATTTGCTGTAAATATATTGGACAATAACTTAAATGTTGTTAATGATATCGCATTCTTTGCGGCAAATTTGATTTTTGGCTCGGTTTGCTTTGAAATTTCGCTTAAAAGCAGCGTTTTTCATTCGTCGTTCTTGCTTGCCATTATGTTTTTAACGGAACTTGTTTCGGAGGCAGGCATATCTGCGCTCTTAAAAATTCCGATTGATGCATATAAAAGCAATTTTGCGGCGCTTTTTATTATAGGCACAATAAGCAAGATTTTGTATCTTATTGTTTGCAAGGTTGTTTCAACTTTATTTTGCCTTAAAAATATTTCGGAAAATAACCGCAAGCGCCAATTTGTGCTGTTTTTGTATCCTATAATAGTTACAGTAACGCTTACCGTTTTCCTTTATGCCTCAACAAAATATAATTTTTCAAAAACGCTTAATTTTATTTTTGCAATAGTAAGCTGCGCATCGCTTGTGTTTTGCTGTTTTATATTTATTTATAACAACATTATTCAAAAGCAAGAAGCGGAGCTTGCCATTTTGCAGGCAGAGCAGCAGCGTAACGAGATAAATAAAACCTTTTATGAATTGCTTGAAAAAAAGAATGAAGAGCAAAGGATTTTGGTGCATGATATGCGCCACCATTTCTCTGCAATAAATTCCATGAGCAGCACGGATGAAATAAAAAGCTATCTCTCAAGGGTGCAATCTAATCTTGATGAATACAGATATATCGGTAAAACAAGCAATAAAATGTTTGATTTGATTTTAAGCAAATATGATTTTGTTTGCGCTCAAAGCGGGATTGCTTTTGATGCGGATGTAAGAGAATCAAATCTTGCCTTTATTATTGATGATGATTTGGTTGCAATGCTTTCAAACCTGCTTGATAATGCTGTTGAGGCCGCAAAAAATTCTAAAAATGCATATATAAATCTTTCTGTTAAAAACGAAAAAAGTTTTGTTGTGCTTAGGGTTGTAAACAGCTGCGCCGTTGCGCCTGAGGCAAAAGGGAACATGCTTAAAACAACAAAAAATGATGCCTCTGTGCACGGTTACGGCACAAAGAGCATAAGGAAAACCGCAAAAAAATATAATGGCATATGTGAATGGCATTATGATGAAACGGAAGGCAGCTTTTCATTCACTATTCTGTTTAACAAATATAATTGAGCCGAATTTGAGGCTGCTTTGGTTTGAGATTTTAGCTTTAAAGTCTGTGTATTTCATAAAACTTGCCATTTAAATTATATTTGCCATGCAAGTGAAAAACTGATGTTTTTTTGTATCAAAATTGCAGTGTTTTTGCATTTCTGCTGAAATGAATAATTTGTTATGATATAGTAAGTGTATATAGCATAGAGGCTATATGCATATCGGCAACTTTTAACACCCTTTTTCGATATGCGGGGGCACGCTTGTGCGTGCCCTTTTTTAGATTTGGCCGGCGAAAAGTTTAACTTGTTCTCGTCTGCTCAGATGAAAATATATGCGGCAAAATATGTTTCTTCTTGGCTGCTGTTGCAGGAAGTGCCGCAAGCAAATGTACTTATGCAGCAAGAAAGGCAATGGTTATTTATGAACAGAAATGATTTTATCGCAAAGGCTGATGAATGGATGCGCCGCGCAACCGGCGGAGCACTCGGCTTCAGCGATAACGACCTGTTTATAATAGAGCATGAAGATGCTCCGGGAGATTTTATTTTTGAAAATGAAGATTTCGTGGCAGGAAAATATTATTATCAGGTGGCACCCGTAACAGACCTTAGCGGAGAACCGCTTCCGATTGATATCACGTCGGAGGAACTTCAAAATCCCAAACGATGCCTTAATTTTTATATAGTCGGCGTTGGGCGTAAATATTATGTCACACGCACGGAATACGAGCTTGATTATTACGATTCCGTTGATTATGAAATAATAACAGCCGAAGAATTTGTTGCAGCCTGTGCGCAATGTTAGAATTAAAACGGCGTGTTTTTACTTGTGCTGACATATGCATTTCGTTTGCAAAAGCAAAAACAGTTAATGATATGAGATAATGCCCAAACTGGGTTTCGCATCTTGCGAAACAACCGGTAAAAAGAATAAATCGGCAGAGTTTTCAATCGCTATTGGCGTTGCGGTTTGAATTTGTAAATGATTAAAAAAACAACTGCGAAAGTGTCGCTTGCCGGGCGACCGCTTAAGCGGCAAAGGCGGATATAATGTGATTGCAAAAAGAAATTTGCGATTGCATTATTTTTTTTGAAAAAACGGTGTGAAAATCACTCCGCTTTGATTATAAGCCTTTGAAATTTCGTTGGCAAAATCTCGGAATGGCTGTAATCCACGGCGGCACCTTGTCGGGCTACAGCAGGGTGTTGTTGATTATTTATGAATGCGTGTAGCCCGAAAGGCTATGGTAATTAAAATGAAAAAAGAAGAAAACAATATCACGGAGCTTGTGCTTATTTTGGATCGCAGCGGTTCAATGTCGGGGCTGGAGTCTGATACCGTAGGCGGATTTAATTCGCTTATAGAAAAGCAGAAAAAACAATCCGGCAAATGCTTTGTTTCAACGGTTTTGTTTGATAATGAAAGCACTGTGTTGCACGACAGACTTGCTCTGTGCGATGTTCCGAAAATGACGGAAAAGGATTATTGTGTAAGAGGCTCAACTGCACTTATCGATGCAATCGGATTGGCTGTTCGCCACATTGAAAACATCCATAAGTATGCACGCCGGGAGGATGTTCCGCAGCATACTTTATTTGCTGTTATTACAGACGGTGAAGAAAATTCAAGCCATATTTACAGCAGGGATACCGTTAAGGCAATGATTAAAAATAAAAAGCAAAATGATGGCTGGGAATTTCTGTTTATAGGAGCAAATATAGATGCAGTTGAAGCGGCGGGAAATTTAGGAATAGAAGGGGAAAATGCAGTAAATTATCATGCAGATGAACAGGGAACGAAAACTGTTTTTGAATCGCTTTCTGCAACCTTTAAAGAATTTCGTGAATGTGTGCCGATATCACCGGATTGGAACAAAAAAATCGAAAAAGATTTCAATAGCAGAGAATGATTTCCTCATGCCACAATCTTAATTCAATGTAAAATCACAAGGCGGAAAGCGCTTTGCAGCGGCAGATAAACGTATATACTTAATGGTAACAAAAAAGCGGCTTGGATCTAAAATCCAAGCCGCTTTTCGGCATGCAAAGTTTAAATCTGTTTGCTTTCAAAATCGTTGCAGGGTATTTTTATTGTGGCTTTAAACAAATCGCCGTCAATAACAATATCAAGCATTCCTCCGTGCAGCTTGCAAATGTCTGATGCTATTGAAAGCCCGAGTCCGTGACCCTCCGTGGAGCGAGATTTATCGCCTCGAACAAATCGTTCGGTTAATTCTGCGGTGCTTATATTAAGCGGTGCTTTGGAAATGTTTTTAATTTCAAAGCAGCCGAAATCGCCCTGAGTATAAACACGGGTATAAACTCTTGAGCCTGGTGCGGAATATTTCTTTGCATTTGAAAGCAGATTTTCAAACACGCGGTAAAGCTTTGCTCCGTCTGCCGAAACAATGTTTTTGCGTGTGGGTTCTTCAAAAATCAATTGTAAATTCAGCTTTTCAAAATCGGTTGATTCCTCAACTATTGCCTGGGTTGCAAGCTCATTTAAGTTGATCAGGCTTTTGTTAAGCGAAATGTTGCCTGTGGAAACCTTTGATGCCTCAATCAAATCCTCAATCAGCTTTTTAAGCCTGTTTGCTTTTTCGTCAATAATCGCCATGTATTTTTTTGCGGCTTCGCCTTCAATATCGCATTTTTGCAGCAATCCTATATAGTTTATAACAGAGGTAAGCGGAGTTTTTAAATCGTGGGAAACATTTGTTATAAGCTCTGTTTTGGTGCGTTCGTCTTTAACAGCCTGTATAACTGCATTTTGCAGTGCAGCACTTTGCTTGTCAAGTGTTTCCGAAAGCGTTTTAAGACTTTTCGGCAAGTTTTCTTCATCTGCCGTTATCGGTCTGTTCTCAGCTGCACAGGTGATGATTTTGTCAAGCTCGCCCGTGTATTTTGAAGCCTTGTATGCGCCGTAAATATCCGCCGCCAAAAGGCATGTCGTTAAAATCAGGGCAAGGAATACGAAAATTCCGTTGTTGAGCGCAAATAAAACCGCAATCAGCGCAATGCCGAAAAGGTTTAAAACAACAAAGCCCGTTATTAAAAGAATTGTATTCTTTTTCATTTCCTGCGGTTTATATGCAAATGCGGAAATTGCCTTTATGCTTCGTTTTGCGATGCGCTTTATAAAATTGCCGAATTTGTAAATCAGCGTGCTTTTCCATATATTTATGCCGCTTTTTGCCATGCGAGCATATGATGTGAAAAGCTCAAGCAGTGGCAAATAAATCACAATGCCCACCAAATATAAAAATCCGTAGTTCGATGATATAAGCCTGAAAATCTTATAGAGATTGTTTACAGAACCGTAAAAAACACTTGAGCCAACGGATATTATCAGCCAAAAAGCAAGCGCTTCAATCGCCGCCGCAAAGGCAAAATGCAGGTCGGCGGGGATTTTATCCGTAAATGCGGTTTCGGCTTCGGCCTCGGCCTTGCTCGGCGATTTGCGACCCGCAAGCCTGATTGATATAACAAAGAATATTATGCAGGCAGCCGCACTTGCGGCAAAGTAATAAATGCAATAATCGCCGGTGTTGTTTGTTGCCGCTTCTATGGCGTTATTAAGCGTGCCGTATGTATCGTCGGCGGAAAAGGAAGTGTCTATCTGTGCATAAAGCTTAACCTTTGAAAGGGTTTGTTCGTAGCCGCTGTAGCCGTAGATTGAAAGCAATGAATCGGATGAAACATCCAAAATATCGGATTCTGCTTTGCCGTTTTCGATAATATAATAATCATTAACGGCGCGGTTCTCCACATTGCTCAAAAAAGTTTGCGGATCCGCAATGTTTGAGGCAACGGAGCCGTCATCATAAACGGCATAATATTTAATGTTTTTCAGCGCAAGCGAATCCGATTCGCCCGCTTCGTTTGTGTCGTTGCAATAATATCGGTAAAAATTGTTGCCGAATTTTCTTGCGATTTGAGATTTTGCATTGTCGTCCGTCAGCCCGCTGCTCAGCGAAACGGAAAGCTCGCTTTCGGGCAATTCGCGTATGGGCAATTGAAAAAACACTTTGTCGTCCTCAAATCCGTAATCCGAAACGCCGTATTGCGAAAGGCTGCTCCGAAGCTGTTCGTCGCTCGGAGCGGTAATCTGCGTCACGCTTTCATTGCCGCCTGAATCGCTTTGCAATGTTGTTGTGGTTTCCGTGGTTGCGGTTTTTGCATAGGCGGTTAGGATTTTGTAAACCTCAAGCCCGCGCTGAGCGGCGGAAGCCTTTGCGGCATCATATGTTGCCTGATTTTCATTGTGGCTTACATCGTCTATTATCTTTTGAATATCGCTTGCGAAATTTTCTTTAAATATGGTTGAATCCACGGTGCTTGTGTTGTCGCCCGTTAGCGCCTGCAAACCGTAAAGCTCAACCCTAACAAGCGTTCCGATTCCGTTGAAGCCGCATAAAGCCGCCATCAGGCAGCCTAAAAATGCGCATAAAACCTTGTTGAATTTGCTGAATTTAAATTTTGTCCACTTTGTATCCAAGGCCGTACACCACCTTAATGTATTTAGGGTCTTTTGGGTTTATTTCGATTTTTTCCCTTATGTTTTTGATATGCACGGTTACTGTTTTTTCCGTTCTGAAGGCAGGCTCGTTCCAAACCGCTTCATAGATTTGTGCTGATGAAAGCACACGCCCCATGTTTTTGCACAGGTATTCCAAAATCATATATTCCCTTGCAGTAAGCCGCACGGGTTCGCCGTCTACGCTCACGGTTTTTGCTTCGGTGTCAAGAATTAAGCCGCCCGTAACGATTTGCTCGGCTTTTTTTACAAAACCGGAAAAGGAAATATATCTGCGAATTTGTGATTTAACTCTCGCCACAAGCTCAAGCGGATTAAACGGCTTGGTAACATAATCGTCTGCGCCAAAACCCAGGCCGGCGATTTTATCCGTGTCCTCCGATTTTGCAGAAAGCATAATAATCGGAAAATTCTTTTTCTGTTCCCTTATTTTAAGCGTGGTTTGCAATCCGTCTATGCCCGGCATCATAATGTCCATCACAAGGCATTGAATTTCATTTTGTGCAATGATATTAAGCGCCTGCTCGCCGCTTTCGGCTTTAAGCACATTAAATCCCTCTGCTTTAAGATAAATCTCAATTGATTCCAGAATTGCAATATCGTCGTCACACACAAGTACGGTTTCCATGCCTTCACCTCCGTTTGATTTCTTAAACAGTATAGCATATGCCTTTGGGTTTAATCAATCCCTCCAACCCTATGCATTCATTAAACAACAGTATAATAAATACGGGGTAACGGAAAAATAAACAATTATAAAGTTGGCACAAATAAGCGTTAAGACTTCTTGTTGTTGACACAGTTGTTGCCGCTGTGATAAAATAAAAACAGCCAAGCGTTGGCAAAAGTAAAAATCAGAAACCGGTGAAAAAATGGAAAAACATTATGCTCCCGCAAAAAAGAGCATCGCAAAACGCTTTGTTTGCTATACGGTGCCGGCGGCAGCTCTTTTGTTGCTTTATCATTGCCCGTTTAAACTGCTTACCGGAATTGATTGCCCGGGTTGCGGATTAACCCGTGCCTTTGCCTGCATGCTGCTGTGTGATCCAAAAGCGGCATTTTATTATAATCCCGTTGCCCCTTTGCTTTTCGCTCAGCTTGCGGCAGCACTTTGCGCACGGCTTGTGCTGAAAAAAGAAATCCCTGAATTGATTGTGATTATTGCTGCCGTAATAAATGCCTCGGTGCTTTTTGCGGTGTGGCTGGTAAGAATTATGTAAAAATCAATGCGTGATTGCGCTTCGTTTCGGCGCACGGCATTAAAAAAGAAAGGTTTTGATAGTTATGGCAGATTCGGTTATGTTGAATATCGGCCCAAATTTTGATTTTAATGCATTTGCAGACAGGCTTGCGCAAATGTATGCGGCTCAAGGCTTTGCCGTAAGCGTTGCCGATATAAATAATGCAAAGGTTATTAAGTTTGAAAAGGAAACGGGCGGAATAAACACCGTGCTCGGCCTTGGAGTTGGAATAACAGCCACTTGCTCAATTTATAACGGTGTGCTTCAAATTATGTATACCGATGCGGAATGGAACAGTAAAATCATTGGCGGTTTGATTGGCTGGTTTGTGTGCCTTGTGCCCTTGATAACGGCCATAATCGGTGCAGTAAGGCAAAGCGATTTGCCAAAGAATATCGGCAGAGATGCAGGTATGATAGTTGCTCAAATGGGCTGATGAAAAGATTGTGCCCGTTGCGGTTCGGCTTTTGTTTCAGTCTTAATAATTTAATACATAAAAATCAAGCGCACCCGTGGATTTGCCTCGGGTGCGCTTTTGCGTGCTGATTTGAAAATTATGTTATTCAACGGTAACGGATTTTGCAAGATTGCGTGGCTTGTCTATCGGCAGTCCGTTTGCATCTGCCACATAGTAAGCCAAAAGCTGAAGCGGAATAACCTCAATAAACGGAGTTAAAAACGGAATTGAATCCGGGTATGTTATCACCGTTTCAAACTGCGCCAAATTCTCTTTAAGGCTTTCAGGTGCAAAAACTATCACCTTTGCGCCTCTTGCAATAACCTCAATAAGATTTGAAACCGTTTTCGGAAGCAAATCCTTGTTGCTTATCAGGCCAAAGCAAACAGTGCCTTTTTCAATAAGGCTTATTGTGCCGTGCTTTAGCTCACTTGCAGGGCAGCCCACACAATCTATATAGCTTATTTCCTTTAATTTAAGCGCACCCTCCAGCGAAACGCCATAGTCTGCATTGCGCCCAAGGAAAAAGCACTTTTTCATGTCTTTGATTTCCGAGGCAAGCGCCTTGAACGAATCGCTTTTTTGAAGCACACGCTCGATTTTTTTTGGTAATAATGAACTCATGTTTACCGCAATTTCGCTGAAAACCTCTGTGCAGGCATTGCGTTCTCTTGCAATATAAAGGCAAAGAATGTTAAGCATGGCAAGTTGGCAGGAAAACGCTTTTGTGGTGGCAACGGCAATTTCCGCACCGGCTTTTGTAAGCAGGTTGTAATCGCTCATTTTTGCAATTGAACTTTCAGGCACATTAACAATGCTTATTGTTTTTGCGCCTTTTTCTTTTGCCTGTTTTAAAGCTGCAAGGCTGTCTGCCGTTTCGCCGCTTTGGCTCATTATTATAACAAGGCAGTTTTCGTCTATAACCGGGTCTTCATATCTGAATTCGCCGGCGTATTCGGCAAAGGTGGGCACTTGCGCAATTTTTTCAAAGTTGTACTTTGCAATCAGCCCAACATGGTATGCAGAGCCGCAGCCCACTATATAAATACGGTTAATGTTCTTAATGTCCTCATTTGAGAAGGGGATGTTTTCAAGCTGCACATCGCCGTCTTTTGTAACAGAGCTTATCGTTTCGCGCACAACTGCCGGCTCTTCAAAAATCTCTTTAAGCATAAAGTGCGGATAATAGCCTTTGCTTGCAGCTCTTTTGCTCAATTCAATCGTTTTTGTTTCTTTTGCCGTTTCCGCAAAGTTTTTATCGTAAACGGTGATTGAATCTTTTGTGATTTTTGCGGTTTCGCCGTCTTCAAGATAAATTGCGTTATTTGTGTGCGCCAAAAGGGGATTGATGTCAGATGCAATAAAGTTTTCGCCATTGCCCTTGCCTATGATCAGCGGTGATCCGTTCTTTGCGCAGTAAAGCGTGTTTTCATCATCTGTGCAGATTATTCCAAGCGCATAAGAACCTTCCAAAAGGCGCAGCGTTTTTTTGATTGCCTCAAGCACATCTCCCGAATAGTTTAACTCAAGCAGCTTAGGCACAACCTCTGTGTCTGTTTCGCTTGTGAAAGAAACACCGCTCATTTCAAGGCTTTCTCTTATTTCTTTGTAGTTTTCAATGATTCCGTTGTGCACCACTGCAAAATGCTTGCTGCAATGCGGATGGGCGTTGATTTCATTTGCTTTTCCGTGAGTTGCCCATCTTGTGTGGCCTATTCCGAGCTTTCCGTAAGGAGGCTGCTTTTTGATTTTTGCCTCAAGGTTTTTAATTTCACCTTTTGCCTTAACAACGTTAAGCTTGTGCATATCAAGCACTGCAATGCCGCCGCTGTCATAGCCTCTGTATTCAAGCCCTTTAAGCCCTTTAATCAAAATTCCCGTTGCGTCGCTTTCGCCTATGTAACCGATAATTCCGCACATATTTAAATTCTCCAATTCTTTAATATAGTATGCCGAAAGTGAATATTGTCATATAATATGTCAATATAGCCTAAGTATAGCTATGAAAAATAGAAAAGTCAATAAATAATTTTAATTTTTTCTTGTTTTATTTCATTCCGAAAATCTGTGCAGCTTTGCCGCAATAACGCTCATGTCGTCTTCTCGAATATCCTTGGTCATGTTCAGCGCCTCACGCAGCACGGCATCGGCTGTTTCCTGTGCTGTCATGTCTTCGCACCCGGTAAGCAGAGCGGAAAGCCAATTTATTCCGGGGTCGGTTATTCCGTCGCTCACCATAAGCAGCAAATCGCCTTCAGAAAGAACAGCCGTTCGTTTTGCAAATTCAATTCCTCTCAGTATGCCTGCCGGCATTGACGAAAGTTCGCATTTTGTTATTTTTCCGCCTTTTGCAATGTATGTAGGCGGTGCACCCGCCTTAAAAATGTCTGTTTTGCCGGTGAAGAGGTCTATGCACGAGCAATCAAGAGTTGCAAGGCTTTCGTCATTTGATTTAACAAGCAATGCGGAATTAACAACTTTGAGCGCACTGTCAAAGCCGAAGCCTGCCGTAAGAAGCCTGGAAAGCAATCCGGCACCCATTGCACCGTCAAGTGCGGCGCGACCGCCTTTTCCCATTCCGTCGCTGATTATAAGAACGCTGCGCCCTTTTCCGTCGTTAACCGTCTTAATGCAGTCGCCGCACAGCTTTCCCTCAGCACTGTGCTGTGCAAAGCCCATTTCAAGGCTGAAATTAGGTTTTTCGGTGAAGGTAACCATTGAATTATCGCTGAAATGTGTTGTGCGGCATTTTGAAAAATATCTGCCGCACGCTTTTGAAATTTCGGTTTGCAGGCTCTTGGCATTGAATTTGCTTTCGCCGCCTGCCGTTAGAATTTCAATTCTTATTCTGCCGAATTTGTCTTCAATAACGGAAATGTTGCGGGGGTAAATTTCATATTCGCTTAAAATGCGGCGGATTTTTCCTGCGGCTATATTGTCAAAATGTTCTGCCTCGTCAAATTCCGTTGCCAAATCGGCAAGCATATCGGAAATTGAAAAAAATTGGTCTGCCGCCACACGGCGTATCTCGTTTGTTTTTTCGTTTATTATTTCCTTTGCCCTATATTCCTCTTTGCTTAATTCACTGCCGTTTGCCTGCGGGGATTGAATGTTTATGTCGTTTATACGCTCCCGAACCTCGTTAACGCTTTCGCTTATGCAGCTCATTGCACCGGATGCAAATCGCAGCCGCATAACAAGGCTTTGGCGCAGCGAGCCGTCCGGTGTTATGTCTGCTCCGTCGTGAAAGAAATTTTGAATTTTGTTGCTTACGAAGTGCGGCAGCAAAGAAACGGCAATGCAGCCTGTTGCGGCTTCTGCAAAGTAAGAAAAATCAGCTTCAAATGCCACTGTAAAAAGAGCAAAGGAAAGCGAAAAGGAAATTGCGCATGCCACTGTGCCGAATTGGCAAAAAAGGCAGCCCAAAAGAGCAGAAAATCCATATGCACCGGTTAAAAATAATGTGTCGCCGCTTTGAAGCGAAAGCGCAAATCCTATTGAAAGTGCAAGCATCAGCCCAAAAAGCTCGGAATCATAGCGCACTATAATAAGAACGGCTGCTGCGGCAAGTGCTCTTGCCGGCGATAATCCTAATATTTCAATTTGCGAAAGGCTCATCAGAAGCAGTGCCGATGAAATGATTATGCACACAATGTCGGAAATCGGTAAGGCTTTAAATCGAAGCCTGTTTAAATTGCAGTTGAGCGTGCGGAAAAAGAAAAATGCGCCTCCAGCACCCAAAATACTCTCTGCCGCAGTAAGCGAAAAATCAGCTGCACCGCCGCCTGTTTTTATGTCTGTAACAATGCCGGTTGCAAGCAATGCAAAAAATGTTATTGCCATCGGCGGCAACGGTTTGGTTTTTGTGCCTGCCAGATCAAGCGCAAGCGTTCCCAAAAACACAATAACTGCCGCTGCTGCATATTTCGCAAAGTGTTGCGGCATAAACAGCAGATATCCGAGTGCTGCGCCTGCGGCACTGTAAAAATAGTTCTTGCGCCTTGAAACGGATATTAAAGCCACTCCGAACGGCGAAACGCCTTGCAACACTTTGCTTTTGGCCAGCAAAAGAGCTGCGGCAAAGAAAAATGCCGCTTCGGCACCCTTTTGCACCGCCGGCATGGAAAACACCTGCTTTGCCTCACTTATTTTTTTGCGGCTTTGCTTTTTTATTTTATCCGCTGCTTTTGTTTTCATATTTACACTTCCGTTTATATTTTACATTCGCTGAAAGTATAATATAAGTGAAAGGAAAACTTTGTCATAAATTAAGGCTTACCGTTTTTTGTTTTATCAAACTCTTGATTTTGGCGGTTCAGAGTAAAAAACAGCCTGTGTCTTTAGGCACAGGCTGTTTGAGTGTTTTAACAGTATTAAGAATGCAGAAATTTATTGCGGCCGGATGCTGAAATATATTTCAAAAAGCTTGCCGGCGATATAATTTATAATAAACCTCTGCTTGTTGGCGGGTGGGTTATTTTGATTTTTTCTTTTTGTTTCTTAAAATAATCATAAATATCATTCCGATAACGCCGCCAACGGCATTCATCATCATATCAATCATTGTGTCTACCAAGCCGATATAACCGTATTCGCCGTGGTATTTTGCCAAATCAAACATTGCGGTTTCGGGGCCTTCTTTTGCAAGCTGCAGGTTAGTGCCGTGCAGGGTGTCCATCGAAAATTCGTAAAATTCCCAGCCAACCGCAATGGAAAGCGCAAACATAAGCCCAAACATTGCTGCAAGCGTGGCTGCGCACTTGCCTTTTTTGCGCTGAATAATGCAGGCAAAATCATAACCGAAAGCAGCGCAAACAAAGCCCGAAAGAACATGCATGAAATTATCAAACCAAGAAATTCTGTCAAACAATCCCATGTATGAGCCGAAAACAATGCCGATGAAAATGATTGTGTTAAGCAGTGTTTGCGAAAGCGGCGGCACATCTTCAATAAATGATCCGTTTCCGAAGGTTTGAAACATATCCCAAAGATGAGTGAATATAAAGCAGAAAACCGATTCAAAGCCCATAACAAGATCGCCGCTTATAAAAGAATAGGCGGCGCAGCAAAGCAAAGCAATTCTTGTTACAATCCAAAATGCAAGCTGAGCCTTCGGCACGGATTTAACAGACAGTTTTTTTATTTTATAAGCCATCTTACCAGCCCTTTTTCATAATAATAAACAACAATATAATAAAACGGCGGCGCACAAAAGTCAAACCCAATATTGTGAATAATTTGTTACGCTTATTTAATAAACCTTTAAAGTTCTTAACAAAGAATAAAAAAAAGCCGAATTTATTGAAACACGGCATTTGCATTTGGTATAATGCGTTTTAGCGATTAAGAAACGAGGGATATACATACACATGGAATACACTTCAAAGTATAATGTAAGAACCACAATGTATCAGCAGTTTGAAAATTCTGCAACAGAAAGAACAACAAATCCTTGCCTTTACTATTATAACAACACACTCAGCTGGAATGAAACATCTGAGCTTGTTGATAAATGTGCGGCTGCGCTTGTTGCAAACGGCGTTAAAAAGGGCGACAGAGTTATTGTTTGCCTGCCGAATATGCCGCAGTGCGTTGCGGCGGTTTATGCAATCAACAAAATCGGAGCAATCGCCTCAATGCTTCACCCGCTTTCCGTTAAAACAGAGGCGGATTATGCAATTGATCTTGTTGGCGCAAAGTTTGCATTTTGCTTTGATGTTTCCGAAAAGTCTTTTAAAAATCATCCCGATCTCACCGTTGTTATGTGCAGAACGGCTCAGTATTTTCCGAAAACTTTTTATGGCCTTGCCGCAAATATGATGTATAAAAAGAAAATCAAGGGTAAAACCGGCCCTGCAGAAAATGTTAAAAAGCTTATAGATTGGGCCGATTTTATGAAAGAGGGCGGCAAATATATAGCAGAGCACGGCGTTCCGGAAACCGAAACGGATTATACCGCAACGGCAGCTATTATGATGACCGGCGGCACAACGGGCAATCCAAAGGGCGTTATGCTTTCTTCCGAAAATATCAACAACCTTTCTTATGAGCTTGTTGATGTTGTTGAGGACACTCTCGGAATGGCTATCGATAAGGATAACGACGGAATGCTTACCGCACTTCCCGTTTTCCACGGCTTTGGCTTTGCTCTTTGCATGCATGTTTCAATGTGTGTAGGCATGGCTCAATCTTTGTTCCCGGCATTTGATGCAAAAATGTGCTCACAGGCAATCAAGAAATATCACCTCAATTATATTTTCGGTGTGCCCGATTTCTTTGAAAAAGTATTTAAAGCAGGATATCTTGAGGGTATCGATATGAGCACGATGAAGCTCATCGGCTCCGGCGGTGATGTTGTGCCTTATTCTCTCACCGAAAAAATGGATAGACTTCTTAAAGAAAACGGCGCAAAATGCCATTTCGTTTCAGGCTATGGCTTAACGGAATGTGTAACGGTTTGTTCGTTTACGGATCCCCGTCGTGAAGCTCCTCAGGGCTGCATCGGCGTGCCGACCTATAATATTCAGGTAATGACGGTTAAACCCGGCACAACAGAGGAGTGTAAGGGCGAGGACGGCGAGCTTTGCATCTATGGCCCAACAATTATGCAGGGCTATTGGAACGATCCCGAGGAAACCGCCAAGGTGCTTGTTAAGCATGATGACGGTAAGGTTTGGCTTCACAGCGGCGATATGTGTTATATTGACGAAAAAGGCGATATCTATTATCGTCAGCGCCTCAAGAGAGTTTATAAAATCAGCGGTTATCTTGTTTATCCTTCATTCATTGAAGAAACTTACAGATCAATGGCAGAAATTTATGATTGCTGCGTAATCGGTAAGGAAGACGGCGGCAAAACAATGCTTAAGCTCTTTGTTGTTAAAAATAAGAAATTTGCAAAAGATGATGAGGCTGCTCTCACCGAAAAAATCAAGCAGTTCGGAAAGCAAAATCTTTCTAAATGGTCTCTCCCAAGAGAAATTGTTTATATAGATGAATTGCCGCGCACAAAAGTAGGCAAGGTTGATTTCAAAGTGCTCAATTGATTTATTACTGAATATTTTCCGCCGTGCAGAAATGTGCGGCGGCTTTTTTATTCGCGGCTTTTGCTCTTCTCGTTTTTTACAACATAAAAAATAAAAAATCAAATGCTTCTCTTGCATATGCAGCCTTTGAATGATATACTCTTTAATGTAAAATAAATAAAATCCGGTGATATTATGAAAGAGATAACAATCAAAGAATTAAAAGAGAATCCCGTTAAACTTATCAGCGAGGATTGGGCGTTGCTTACCGTTAAAGATGCCGAAAAAGGCTCTTGCAATCCCATGACGGTTTCGTGGGGCGGAGTAGGCGAGCTTTGGGGCGCCGATATGGCAACGATTTATGTGCGTGAAAGCAGATACACAAAAACTCTTCTTGATAATGAAGATTATTTTTCTCTTTGCTTTTTCGGCGGCAAGCAAAAGGAAGCACTGTCGTTTTGCGGCTCAAAAAGCGGCAGAGATTGCAACAAGGTTAAGGAAACCGGATTAACACCCGTTTATTCGGAAAACGCTCCTTATTTTAAAGAGGCTGAAATTGTGCTCATTTGCCGTAAAAAGGCCAGAACATTCCTTGGAGAAGACAGTTTTCTTGATGAAAATATTATGAAAAAATGGTATTCCGAACATAATATGCATTATGTCTATTTCGGAGAAATAGAAAAGGTATTGATTTCAGAATAATTTTAGTATATAATATATAGGCAATTAAGTCGGCGAAGTAAAACGCCGTGCGCCGGTAAACAGGCGGTTGCATTTTCGGCGTAGCGTATGGGCCCTGTGCGACGGGATGCTACGAACCTTGTCAGGCGGGGAACCGAGCAGCAATAAGTGGATTATTCTGTGCGCCGCAGACAAGTCTGTACGCTACGCCGAGAGTGTAACCGTTTTTTATTTTTTTAAAGGAGGGTGCGTTATATGTATCAAGTGCTATACAGAAAATACAGGCCAAAGGTTTTTGCGGATGTTTACGGCCAAGAGCATATAACATCCACCCTTATAAACGAAATTAAAGAAGGGCGTGTTTCCCACGCTTATCTTTTTACGGGCTCAAGAGGAACGGGTAAAACCACTTGCGCCAAAATTCTGGCAAAGGCCGTTAATTGCGAGCATAATGAAACCGGCGAGCCGTGCAACGAATGTGAAATTTGCAAAGGGCTTGATGACGGCACAATTTATGATGTTGTTGAAATTGATGCCGCATCAAACAACGGCGTTGATAATATCAGAGATCTGCGTGAGGAAGCAAATTATACTCCGTCAAGAGGCAAATACCGCGTTTTCATAATTGATGAGGTGCATATGCTTTCAACGGGCGCTTTCAATGCATTGCTTAAAACGCTTGAAGAGCCGCCGGAGCATGTTATTTTCATCCTTGCCACAACAGAAGTCCACAAGCTTCCGGCAACAATTCTTTCCCGATGCCAACGATTTGATTTTAAGCGAATTCAGCCCGAAACAATGGCAATCCGCTTAAAGCAGGTTGCAGGCTTTGAAAATATGAGGCTTTCGGATGAAGCTGCCGTGCTTATTGCCAGAATTGCAGACGGCGGCATGCGTGATGCTCTCTCAATCCTTGATCAATGCGCAGGCAGAAGTAAGGATATAGATGAAAAACTCGTTTCGGAGGTTGCAGGCATTGCGGGCAGGGAAGCGCTGTATGAGCTTTCGCAGGCGGTTGCCGCAAAAAACAGCGGCGCTGCACTTGATATTATAGCAAAGCTTCATGCAAACAGCTATGATATGGAGCGCCTTTGCGTTGAAATGATAAATCATTATCGCAACTTTCTTATTGTTAAAACGGTTAATAAAAACAGGGGATTGATTATCTGCACCGATGATGAATATAATTCAATTGTAACAGGTGCGCAGGATTACACTTTGCCACAGGTTATAAATGCGCTTGATCTTTTTCAAGACACACTTGTTAAAATTAAGGGCGGTGCAAATTCAAGGATAGAAATGGAAATGAGCTTTATTAAGCTTTGCGAGCCAAAGCTTGATTCTTCCGTTGAGTCAATTCTTTCAAGGCTTTCGCAGGTTGAAAATGCCGTTCGCCGCGGAATTACCGCAGTGCCGGCTTCGTCGGGTGCTGAAGCAGGCGTTTCGCAGGCTAAACCGCAGCCGGCTGCCGAAAAAGAAAAGCAGCCTGAAAATTCTGCTCCCAAGCAGGAAAATCCGGCTGATGATTTGCCATGGAAAACAGAAACTGCTCCGGCTCCGCTTGCCGAAAAAGCAAATGCAGCAGACAAAGGCTTTGATTCTGTTTCGGCAAATGAAAATGAAAAATCAAAAGTAAATCAAGAACATAATTCGCAAAAGCATCAGTTTGCGCAGGAGTCTCCCGCTTTGAATCAAGCTTCGGGCAGGGCTGCACCCGGCAATACGGAGCCGCAAAACGGCGAACAGGTTTTGTTTGACGGATGGGCGGAATTTATGGATGAAATCTATAAAAAGGATATCGCAATTTACGGTGTGCTTAACGGCTCTCGCGGATATGTGAGGGGCGAATATTTCTTGATAGACGGTAAAAACCCAACGCTAAGGCAGTTTATAAAAATCCCAACACATTCAAAAGCAATTAAGCAGGCTCTTTATGATGTTACGGGAATCAATTATAAATTGGGCTTGATAAAGAGCAATGCCGAAACCAAGGTAAAAAGAGACCCTCTTGAGGATTTGATTTCCAAGGCGAGCGGCAATGTTAATATAGAAGTGGATTAAAAATAACATCGGCAGGCAATTCAATTGCTTGTTTAAGCGCTTAATGCAGCCACGGCAGAATGCGCAAAAATAAAATCTATTGTGGCAGGAAAGGCATAATTATGAAAGCAAGACTTCCAAAGGGAATGGGCGGCGGCCCGCAAAATATGCAGGCAATGCTTAAGCAGGCGCAGCAGATGCAGGCAGATATAGAAACAAAAAAAGCCGAGCTTGAAGAAAAAGAATATGTTGTTTCTTCAGGAGGCGGCATGATAGAGGTAACGGTAACCGGTAAAAGAGAGGTTAAGGCAATCGGCATCAATCCTGAGGTTGTTGATCCCGAAGATGTTGAAATGCTTGAGGATCTTTTGATTGCGGCCCTTAATGAAGCAATGAGAAAGATTGATGAAGAAGAGGAAAGAGAACTCTCCTCCGTAACGGGTGGCCTCAATATTCCCGGACTTTAATTTCTTGCCGCACAGCGGCTTATAAAATCAGAAAAGTTAGGCAATAATTTAAGTTATAAGGTGTTAACAATGGCATATAATCTTGCGCCGCTTCAAAATTTAATAGAGCAGTTTGAGCGCATGCAGGGCATTGGGCATAAAACAGCCCAGCGAATGGCTTTTTATGTGCTTGATTTAAGCAACGAGGATGCCAAACGCTTTGCACAGGCAATCACCGATGCACACACAAAGATCAGGCAGTGCAAAATATGCTGTGATTTGGCGGATGATGAGCTTTGCCCTATCTGCAAAAGCGAAACTCGTGATAAAAGCGTGATTTGCGTTGTGGAAGATCCTCGTGATGTTGCCGCAATTGAGCGCACCCATGAATATAACGGCACTTATCATGTGCTTCACGGTGCAATTTCGCCGATGAATAATATCGGCCCTGATCAAATTAAAATCAAAGAACTGCTTGCCCGCCTTAATGACGGCGTGGTTGAGGAGGTTATAATGGCAACCAACCCAACCGTTGAGGGCGAGGCAACGGCAATGTATATAGGCAGGCTGTTGAAGCCTATGGGTATCACCGTTTCAAGGCTTGCTTACGGTGTGCCGGTAGGTGCGGATCTTGAATATGCGGATGAGGTTACATTGTCTCGTGCGCTGGAAGGTCGCAGCCTTATTTAGGAAAAGGAGCAAGGCAGTGGAAAAACAAAACAGCGGCTTTCTGCCCATAGCTTCAAACAGAAAAGCATATCACGATTATTTTGTGCTTGAAACGTATGAGGCCGGCATAGAGCTTTACGGCACAGAAATTAAATCAATTCGCAACGGTAAGGTTAATCTTAAGGATTCATTTTGCAGTGTTGATAACGGCGAAATGTTTGTTATCGGAATGCATATATCGCCTTATGAGCATGGAAATATTTTCAATCGTGATCCCATGCGCAAAAAAAAGCTTTTGATGCATAAAAAAGAAATAATAAAGCTTTTCACTCAAAATCAACAACAGGGCTTAAGCATAATTCCGCTTAAGCTTTATATAAAAAAAGGCCGTGCAAAGCTTGAAATCGGGCTTTGCAAGGGCAAAAAGCTGCATGATAAGCGCAATGTTGCCGCAGAAAAAGAGGCAAATCGCAGTATAGAGCGTGCGCTAAAGGAACGCAGCAAATATTAAAATTTAATATGGGGATGAAAGGATTTCGACGGGGTTGTTAAACCTTGGTCAGCGAGTAGCGGAGTTGCACCGCTTTAAAAGTAACACTTTAAAATTAACTGACAATAACAGATCAGTAGCTCTTGCTGCTTAATTAGCGGCTTGCGTTCTGCCGGAGAGTGCCACGGCTCCGAACAGAGCGTCGATTTAGTGGTGAACATGAACGGAAGAGCGCCTTGGCTTCCGTCAGGTATAAAAGGCTACCGATGCCGATAGGCTGTTTGTTGCCGATCGGTTGGGGGAATCCTAAATAATAAACTACACTCGTAGAGCCCTTGGCAAGATGATTTCGGACGCGGTTTCGATTACCGCCATCTCCACCAAAAATAAAAGAGTACCCTTGTGGTGCTCTTTTATTTATGCTGTGGAATGTAATCGAAACAGCCGTTAAGAAAACAGTCCGGTGGACTGTTTTTAGGCGCGGCGTGTCGGCGAGCGCAGAAGCGAGCCGAGCGATTACCGCCATCTCCACCAATTATTAGAAACCCACATAGAACAAGGCTATGTGGGCTTCTTTCTTGTTTTTCAACCAGTTGTGAACCGCTTAAAATCATATGGTAGGTAACAAATATTTTTAATGAAAAGGACTGATATTTTATCAGTCCTTTATATCTGTGTGTATTTTATTTAATATTTTGATTTTTTTAAACGAGCGCTTGCATATATTGATATAATGAATGATCACACTTTTGCTATGAACTATATGCATAAATTTGATTGCAAAGACTAAATTATATAGCCGTTAGTTTTAATAGTGAATAAAAATATAAACAAAATGTAAAAATATTTAAAAAAGTGTTGAAATTGTGAAAAAATATGTTATTGTGTAAAAGTAAATGTTGCATGCATTTACATCTTCTCATGGCGGCGGCTGTAATGGTTGCCGCTTTTTTGTTTGTTTTTGGATGAATGGATGGGCGTGCAATAAAAGTATTGCAATCGAAAGCTGCGGCAGAAAAAGCACAAAAACCCTGAAGCACAAAGCTTCGGGGTTTTGTGTAATTCTTTAATTTGAAAGCATTTTGTTTTGCAAAGCAGTCTAAATGCCGCACCGTTTTTTACATTGGGTTGCAGGTACACAATTATTTAATAAAGCCGCTTTCTTTTAAAAGCAATTCAATGTCTGTCCCTTTTGCCGCTTTCATATAGATTTGGCTTTAGCAATGTGCGCATGTTGAAAATCCGACCGTGGGTATAACCGCATCATAAATTCTGTTTTTGCGGTGCATTGACATCATTGTGCCATGATATTATAATCAAGCTGTATTTAATGATAACTAACCGATTTAAGAATGTGAAAATTGAAAGGATATAGAATCATGACTCTGCAACAGCTTAAATATTTTGTAACGGTTGCCGAATGCAAAAACATCACACTTGCGGCAGAAAAGCTGTATATTTCTCAGCCGAGCCTCAGTGCTTCCGTTCACAACCTTGAAAAAGAAATGAATGTTACCGCATTTGTGCGTTCAAACAAGGGTATGACCGTTACAAAGGAAGGCGAGGAACTTCTTTCTTATGCACGCAATTTGCTTGAGCAGGCGGATATTATGAAGGATAAGTTCTGTACGGGCACAAACAGAAAGCCTAAATTTTGCGTATCGTGCCAGCATTATTCCTTTGCCGTAAACGCCTTTGTGGATGTGGTGCAAAAATATGATGCATCGGAATATAATTTTACCCTGCGTGAAACGCAAACCGGCGAAATTATAGATGATGTTGCAAGCGGCAACAGCGAACTTGGCATTTTGTATTTGAGCGAAAGCAACGAGGAAGTTTTGCAAAAGCTGTTTAAGAAAAACGACCTTGTTTTTGAAGAAATGTTTGAAGCCTCTCCACATGTTTTTATAAGCAAAAATCACCCTCTTGCCGAAAAAGAAAGAATAAATCTTGAGGAATTAAAGCCCTATCCGTATTTGGTTTATGAGCAAGGGGAGAGAAATTCATTTTATTTCAGCGAGGAATTTTTGAGCGTGCTTGATATGCCGAAAAGTATTGAAGTGCGCGACCGTGCAACGCTTTTCAATCTTGCAATCGGATTAAACGGATTTACAGTCAGCTCGGGCGTTATTGACAGCAAATTGAACGGCGAGGATATTGTTGCAAGGCCTTTGAATATGGACTGCTCTATGCACATAGGTATTATAAAAAAGAAAAATATTATGTTTTCTCGTTATGCTGATACCTATATTCAGGCGCTGAAAAAGCATTTGCCCATAGGTTAAAACTATGGTAAACCGCAAATTATATGTATTTTTCAAAATGTTTTTTTTGTGATAAACTGTGCTCATAACAAATTGGAAGGACAGTTTAGATATGAGCAAATTGAAAACACCGTTTAGATATGATTTTGTGGGCAGCTTTTTAAGGCCGCAGGCATTGAAAAATGCGAAAATCAAATTTGAAAATAACGAAATCACAAAAGAGGAATACGACGGCATTGTAAACAATGAAATTACAAAGCTTGTTGCAAAGCAAAAAGAGCTTGGCTATCACGCAATCACAGACGGCGAATTCAGGCGCACATTTTGGCATCTTGATTTTATGTGGGGATTTAATGGCGTTGAGCACAAGGCAACGGGCGGCGGAGTTCCGTTTAACGGCGAGCTTGCCGTGCTGGATGATACTTACCTGGTTGGAAAATTCAAAGCAAAGGCACATCCGTTTGTTGAGTATTTCAAATTCTTAAAGCAGTTTGAGGATGAAAACACGGTTGCCAAATACACAATTCCCGCACCGGCACAAACTTATTTACAGCTCACCGTTCCGGGAAATATTGAGCAAACAAGAAAATTTTATGCAACGGATGATGAGCTTATCAAGGATATTGCATCTGCTTATCAAAATGTTATTGCGCAGTTTTATGAAGCCGGCTGCCGAAATCTTCAGCTTGACGATTGTTCTTGGGGCTCTGCTCTTACGGAAAACGGAACAGAGATTTTCGGCATAAGTGCGGATGAATATAAAAACAGACTTCTTAAGGTAAATAATCTTGCACTTGAGGGCAAGCCGGAGGATATGGTAATAACCTCGCATATTTGCCGCGGCAATTATCATTCAACCTATTTTTCAAGCGGTGCTTACACTCCTGTTGCAAATTGGGTTTTTGCAAACGAAAATGTTGATGCACTTCTCTTGGAATATGATGATGAGCGCTCCGGCGGATTTGAACCGCTTGCAAAGGTGTCGGATGATAAAATCGTTGTTTTGGGGTTGGTAACAACAAAATCACCAAAGCTTGAAAGCAAGGAAGAAATTATCGCAAGAATTAACGAGGCTGCAAAATATATTCCTCTTGAAAGGCTTTGTCTCAGTCCGCAGTGCGGATTTGCTTCCTGCGAAATCGGAAATAAGCTTACCGAGGATGAGCAATGGGCAAAGCTAAAACTCGTAAAAGAAATTGCAGATGAAGTGTGGAAACAGAACTGAATTATCATTTATGCAAAATACACACCTGTGCGGCAGGTGTGTATTTTATTTGGTTTAAATAAGTGTTGACGCGGAAAATAAAATGTGACGGCAAAAGCCGCCGTGCAGTCAAGTTTGAATCAGCAATCAAAAGTCAAGCACTGCTTAAAGCCGTTTCTTTTCGGATGATTTCTTGACTTTCCGCCAAAAATGTGATTTTATATAAGCAAGATGTTTTCTTTTTTAGTTCTCATCTTATGTATATATGCAAAAAATAAGATAATCTTATAAAACAAGAATCATCTTCATAAAGCAAAATGAATTATTTTTGCGGTTTTGATATGATCTAAAAAGGCAGGAGGGGTTTTATGAACAGAAAAGGCGCAGGTGCTGTTTTCGGCGCTCTTTGCGGGCTGACAGCTTTAACTGCAATGTCGGCAGAAATATTTTATGATTTTGCCATAAACACAAAATCACCCATACATATGAGCAAGCTCAACAATTTGGTTCAAAAGGCCACGAATACTGCCGGCAATGATGAAGAGGCAAGTGCAAAATACAGCGGATTAACGGGCACGCCGGAAATGAAAGAGTGGTATTGTGCAAACGGCAAGGATGTTTATATTATGTCGGATTCACTTCGTTTGCACGGAAAGCTTTTTAAAAACAGCGGCACCAAATATGCCCTTGTTTGCCACGGATACACAAGTAAAGCAAAGCATATGGCAGGCTTTGTAAATAAATTTTACTCACTTGGCTATAGTGTTTTGGCTGTGGATGCAAGGGCACACGGCGAAAGCTGCGGAACAAAAATCGGAATGGGCTGGCCTGAGCGTTTGGATATTATAAAATGGGTTAAAAAGATCATTGCTTGGGAGCCCGATGCGCAAATTATTCTTCACGGTGTGTCCATGGGAGCGGCAACGGTGCTTATGGCATCCGGTGAGGAGCTGCCGCCGAATGTTAAAGCAGTAATTGCAGATTGCGGTTACACATCGGAGTGGGATGAGTTTAAGCGTGAGGCAGAGGTTATGCATATTCCGTGGTTTCCCGTGCTTAATGCCGCATCGGAACTTTCAAAGATTCGTGACGGATATGATTTCAGGCAGGCAAGCGCTCTTGAGCAGGTTAAAAAGAGCCGCATACCAACTCTTTTTATTCACGGCTCGGATGATGAGCTTGTGCCATACAGCATGCTCGGTGATTTATATTCTGCGGCAGCCTGCGAAAAAGAAGTTCTTACTGTTGAAGGAGCAGGGCATGCACTTTCATCTTCTGTTGCACCAAAGCTTTATTGGAACACGGTTGAGAGGTTTATTGAAAAATATATAAGCAGATAATAGCGTTTTCTGCTGCTTTTGAATATAAAATGACAAACTAAAAAGAGGGCTTTAAGCAACAAAACTTAAAGCCCTCTTTTTCTGCTGATATAAAATTTTAAACGGAATGTGGGATAAAATGCTTTGCTGATTTATGCGATTGCTTTTGAATCAGCAATTGCCAACCATAATGATGATGATTTCATCGTTTGTTTCTTTTATGCCGTCTTTTCTAAGCCTTCCGATGTTGCATATTGTTGCATCGGCGCCCTTTGTAACAATTCCGTCTCCGTCACGGAATTGCCGGGCTCGTATATGCATATTATATCCAAGGATTCCTGCATCTACCTACTCTGAAATTGCCGTGTTGTATTTTATTTGGCGGGAAAGCACTTTATAAATATCTGCAATGTCTGCCGTGTTTATAAAATTCCAAATGTTTTCCATATCCAATAAAGAGCGGTCTGTAAGTCCTTCTTCGTTTTCTCCTCTCTTATGGTTTTGCGCTGTTTCCGTAAAGCATCATTGCAGTTGTCATTTTATCAAGCGGTTTGTCCTTGTAATTGTCCCTTACCAAACGGGCATATGATTCAACGCTGAAAAGCATTGTGTTGCTGCAGGGCTTGTGATAAAGGTTTTAAGCGTTAAAAACCACCAGGTGCAAACCGCGGTTGTATGCAAAGAAAATCCGCAAAAGGCCAATGAAAAAAGCGGCGAAGAAAAAGCGGAAAACAAGGATAAAAAAGAATCCTGATAACATTAAAACGGTTAATTTATTTTATTGGCGCGATTCGGAAACTTTATCGACAGTCTGACGGCAGATGAGAAATCATCTGCCGTTTGTTTTTATCTTTTCAGCAAAGATGCCCCGGTTGAACCGGGGGCATCAATTGCCAAACAATTAAAAGGAGTCAAGACATAAAATCTTGACTCCTTTACTCTTTAGTCGTTCCAATCAGGTGGAGTGACAATCGGTTCATCGCCGCCACCGGATGTCGTAATTACATCAACGGCAGCAAACTTTTGAATGTCTGAATCAGGTTTGATATACTTTTCCTTCATCTTAATACCTCCTTAATTATTTCATATCTAAAATTAAACTGATATGCCGATTATTTGCCTGCATAGGCTTTTGCGGAATTGCCGTAACGCATCATTGCGTCTGTAACTGCTTTTAACTTTGCATCAGTAACAGTTGCGGCATAGGATTCCACACTGTACTTAAGTGTATAGCTGACTTGCTCATCGCCTTTGTATGCAGTGATAAATACTTCATCACTCATTTGATTTGCATAAACACCGTCAAAATAGAAATACCAATAACCGTCTTTTCCTTTTTCAAAATTATCCGGATTTTCGGCATAGGTATATGTCAATGTTCTTGAACCTATTTTTACTTTGAATGAAAGGTCATCAAGAGTAACATTGGTCATATTCAGCGGTATTGCAATTTCAACCGAATTATTCAGCCTTAATGCCGTACCAAACTTTACAAGCCTGTTTTCGCAGGTTTCGTAGCTTGCATTCTTGATATTCGTTAAACTTAAATCAGCCGTGCTGCGAAGTGCTTTTTGCTCATCGGTAAGTATATCGGTAAGTAAATTATCGGTTTTATAGTTTTGATATACCTGGCAAGCCTCACCGTAATAGACCAAATCAACCAGCAAAGTTTTAAGCTTTGCAGAAGAAGTCGGCTTATTCAGCGTTGACTTAATATAGTCGGTTACACTGTATTTATAAGCATTACCGTTATATGTTACACCGTCTTTGACACCATAGAATGTAATACTTACATCATCACCTAAGGCCTGCGGTGAAATACCCGTATAATCAAATATGCAATAAACAATTGAATTTGAAGTTAATGTTTTACCAGACGGATATACTTTTTCGGTTTTACCGTTTCGGGTAAACTCGGCATACACTTCGTCATAATAATCGACTACATCTTTGGTAATGTAAGTTGCAAGGGTGATACTGCTTTCAAGCGACAATGCATTACCTCTGCGGCGAAGAAGAGCCGTATTGGGTGCCTCTTTTGTTTCACTTTCACCGCAAGCGGAGCAAGTACGAGTCTGCGTGCCGTCTTTATAATCACTTGATGAGTTATAAACAGCATCATTATTGTATTTCCAAGCAGACCATGTGTGAGTGTGTTCTTCGTTTTTATTTTTGTAATAATATGTAACAACCGTTCCGTCCGAAACAATAGGCTTATTTAAGCCGTCTGCCTTTACAAATTCGTAGCCATAGAGCGATTTTGCAGGGACTAAATCAAGCTTTGTGCCGTATGGCACGGTAAATGTTCCGCCGGCAGTGTTTGGAATTTCAGAGCCGTCCTCAAATTTATACTGAATTGAAACGGTTGTGTAGCGCTGTGTTTCCGTATTGTCGTCTGCAAGCACATTTCCGTTTTCATCGAGCACCTGAAATGCCACGGTATCGCCGTTCTTAAGCTGTGCATCAGACGGAATTTGATAAATAAGCGAGCAGCTTTTCAGGCCCGAATTAAAGTCGCTTTTGATATGATCCAAAGCGCCGATCGGCCAAAAATTCGCTTTATCGTTCCAAGTCGGAATATCAAAGGTTTGCACTGTTTGAAGCGGATTTCCCGAAGAATCTGTTGCAACGCTTCCGTCGGAATGCTTAATCCACATTTTAAATTTTAACTGCCGTGCTTTCTTATCCGAAATATTTTGAATAACGGTTCTAAGCTCGATTTTTTTGCCCTTCATATCGGTATTAAATCTGCTTTTGCTGTTGCCGCTTAAAAGCCGGTCGCTGCGATTATATGTATAATTATAGTATGCGCTTGTTTCAAGATCTGTGAAATCGGAGGGGTTTGAATAAGCGCCCGTGTACTCCTTAACTTCGGGAGGCGCAACATAGAGATCTATATCATTAACAAGCTGAGACATTCGCTTGAAGCCCTGCAAGCGGCAAACTTCGCAAAATTGATAATTAGTGTCTCTCATTATACACTCATAGCTTGAAACAAGCATTTTTGAGCCGTAAGCATTGCGGCAGGTATAGGTGTTTCTAAAGCCTAAAAGCTGCCTCCATTTTATCTTTTCAGGGTCTTCAACCGAGGAAAGATTAAGCGATTTCAGCTCTTTATCTTCAAGCAAATACCCGGTGCTGTATTCATCACCAAGGCCAAGCAAGCTGTGCCCAAGCTCATGTGCAAAGGTCTTTGGTGCACGGTAGCTGTCTGACGGCGAAATGAAATAATGAAAACCGTATTCACGGTTATTATAAGCACCGCCGAAATCATTCGTTGTATTTACAACCATAGCGAACTGGGCAATATAATCGTGAACATAATAATACGGCTCATATTCGTTCGACTCACCGTTCGGCTTCATCGGAATTGTATTCGGGTCGGTTGTTTTTTTGATGTGAGCATCGTGGATTTTCTCAATAAATTCAGGTCCGATACATCTTTCAAAAATATGATTTTTCCATTGGCTTCCGTGGAGGTTGTTGGAAATAACAGGAGAATTATATTTGTCAACTATAACATCAAAGAATGTACTTCCGCCATTATCAAAAGTTGATTCGGAAGCTGTGCAAAGAGCGTAAACATTGAACCTGTCGGCATAACTTCGATAAGGCTCATATTTCATGGCCTCCTGCCAAAGTCGTTTAACATCGTTGATAAATTTGCCTTGCTGGCTTTTTGTATATCCCTCGCCGCAAACAACAACAACCATATTTTCCGTGTCGCTTCGTGTTTTTTGAATAGTGTATACCGGAATGGTGGAGTTGGCGTATTTTCCGTCACCGGAATACCACGGCCCCAAGGTAAGTTGAATGCTTTGCTCCGTGCTGACATTCCAATCCGGATTAGCCTCTTCCGCCGGCTCGGAAATTGTGTAGTCTGCCTCTTGCTTGTTGGGAGCAGAGCCTATATAAGGATTGCTTTGTGAGCCGTTGCCGGAAGTTGCAACAAAATATTCGGAATCAAGATAAAATGCGGGTCTTACGCCCAAATCTGAATACCACGGAGCGTATCTGCCAACTTCACCGCTTGAGCTGATATAACGCATATCGTGATTGCAATCGGTAACAGGGGTGCGAAGCCAATAAGGCCAAGCCATTCCGTTGCTATTGTAAGCAATATAATAGCCTTTAAGATTTTTCCACACGGCATTTGCTTGTTTAACATCAAGAAGGAATACCTTTTCGGTTGTGGTTTCAAAATATGCACTATCGTAATTTATTGCCGCATATGCAATGTCTGTATAGTAGTACAAATCCGAATTTGCATCACCATTGACAATGCCCTTATTGTATTCGGGATGAGAAACAAGAGAGCGCTGGGTAACGGTTTTCATTGCCGCAATTTCCGATTTTGAAAAAGCATTAAGAAAGCCTACTTTGTCATTATAAGCACCCGTTCCGCTGACATAGCCATCCTTCGGCGGATTGCCGCAAAGCCAATCGACATTACCTGTTGATGCGGTCGAATTGAGCCAAGAGCGCATATTACTGTCTTTCCAATAGTTAGAACCGTAATCATCACGCTTATAGCTTCGGCTGTGCGATTTTGAATTGCTGTTGTCGTTTGTTTTGGCATCATATGCAAGAGTGTCAATAATTCTGTCTGCAAGCATAAGCGGGCCGTTATCGTCAATGCTTACACATCGCCAAAGAATCGAAGCATTATTATATGTGCCCATTTTAACATAATCGCCTACTTTAATATCGGGCTTTGATGCCGCCTGAACGGTTATCGGCAAAACGGAAATTGCCATGCAAAGTGCCAACAATATTGCTGTTATTTTTTTCGTCATTAAGTCACTTCCCTTATAAATGGTATATTTGCTTTCATTATATTGTAGGGTAAAGTGTTTGTCAATGGATATTTAGTTAAATTTTTGTCAATTATACAGCCGACATAATATAGTAATCCGGATTGTTGTATTATTCCGAAATTGCGAATGATTTGAATAAAATGCTTGACAGGAATTTTTCATTTGTCTGTTATGAAATCAGATTGATACTTAAAAATTCAGTCAATAACGGGGGATTATTTATGAAGCAAAGGCAATACGCCTGTTGATTTTGTTTCTACGCACTAATATGCCGGAAACCGTTGCTATGATATTTCAAATACGGGGAATGCGGATGTTGCCGTGTTTAAAGACGGTGAAATTCATATTATCGCATCCCTACTTGATTTTGATGAAACGGATAAGGCGGAAAGCATCACGCTGAAAATTAAAGCGGAAAATCCCAAATCAATTACACAGTATGTAATTGATTTGGGATTTTCAAATTTGTACGCATTATGGAAAAAATGGGTTGTCCGCAAATGCCGACGCCGCAACAGATAGAACTTCTAAAAGAGGTTTCAAAACCTAAGGAGAAAAATGCGGAATTTGCGTATGATAACGGATATATAGCCGTTGAGATTTCGCTGTCTGCAAATGTAATTAACAGAATGATTATTAAAGGATAAGCAAATTTAAGCATATCTGTTTTCGCTTTCTTTGCAGAGCATATTCGTATGAGAAATTGCGAACTTTACATTGAGGAGTTGTTTGAAACGCAAAGTCTGCTACTTTATCACTCTTTTGTATTTCATAACCCTTAAGGCTATCAAACATAGCAGCCAATCGATAAGAATCGCAATTTTCACCATCAGGAAAAATCCGGAAGGTATGATTTCTTGAACACTTTTCGATAAACTGAAGGATACAGCTTTGGCTATATCCTTTTAAACACTTAAAACTTAAATGTTTTACTTTCTCCTGCTTTAAATTCAACTGTTTGTGATTTGCCGCCGGCTTTAATATTAAGCTTTTGGTCAATATCCGAAGTAACGGTTGCGCTTATTGTCTTACCGCCGTCTGTCCATTTTAATTCAGTTACGGTAGCACGGTTACGGGTTTTAATCCCTTTAAGCGTTCCGTTTTCAAAACCCGAATTCGGCAGGGCAGGAAGAAACTCAATATCGTTATTATGTGAATAAACAAGTGATTCATTTATAATACCGAGATAACCTATCGCAAAATCAGTACAATAGCAACTGCCTTGGTCATAATCGTGGTTAGTCATTAGTGAATCATACCTGATTTTATGGTTCATAAGTTTAACGAGGGCATCTGTTAAAGAATCTGAATCCTTTAACCTTGAAGCAATAAGACTGCGGTGAACAAGTGCATGTGACGCTTCATTTTCACTCTGCCTGTTTGCAATCGCCTGCTCGCAGGCTTTTGACAGTTCATCATTTCCCTGCGTTTCAAAAAGCGGCCATACACCGTAAAGGTGACTTAAATGGCGATGTTCGTTATTTTCATCAAATGAAGTTGTTGCCCATTCTTTAAGAGCACCTGTTTCATCATAAAGATACGGCGGAAGATTTTTTTCAAGTTCCTGCCATTTAGAAATATCTGCACTTTTATCAATATCGCCCATAACTTTAATAAGCATATTAAGATTATCACGGCAGGCCGAAATATCAATGGCGCAGTTAGCATCCGATGGGCTGTTATAATTTGACGGATTATTTTCAGGCGAATAGCTTGGCAAAATGCAATATGTTTCACCGTCATTTAATGATGTTTTGCCATCTTCATAATGAATAGAACCGTCTTTTGCGGTATAATATTCAGGGCTCATCAGCTGACTCCAATAATTTGCACTTTTCAGCAAAAGCGGATATAAAATATCTTCTTCAAGCCTTAAATATCCACGCTTTCTAATTTCTTCAATTTGACTTTCCGTTAAGTCTTTTTCGGTAACAGAGAGAACCGATTTAAGATTTTCAAGGTCAAATTCATCACTTAAAGGAATATTGATATTACCATATGAAAGAAGAGTTTCATAAAGCGGGTTAATCATCCAAGATGTGCCGGCGTTCCAATATCTGAAAGGATAAGGATAGCAGGTTTCGGTGATTACAGCTTTATCACCGTCAGTGTTAACCGGAGCCTGAATAGCGTCTTTAAACCCGTGTGTTGCATATGCATTTTCTTCCCAATCGGGAAGCTGTCGCAAAATGAAATATGCATAGCCGATAGGACTGCGTGACATATTGCTCGTATTCATTGAAGAAGTTTGCAAATTAACATTTGCGTCCATTGTATATTTACTGCCCCAGCCGGTGTTAAATTCACCTGTCCACATACCGTAAAGTCGGCTTGTGGAATAACCCGAACAGCAAAGATACGCATATCTGCCGGCATAATATGTACGCTGGGCAAGAGCAGAATTTATTTCCTTTTTACCCTTTTGCGCTTTTAAAAGTGCTTCATTTGAATCAAAATTATCCTCACCCAACGAAAGTGTAACGCTGTCGAATTGCGGCTGATAAATTTCCAAGTGATTATTTAACGCTTTATCATAATCAAAATCATTATTACCTGCATATTTTGTAGCAACACATTCCAGCTTTGCTATGCAATCTTCAACAAGTTTAAAATCATTTTGCTTTTCAAAATCATCAATTTTTCCCATATTGTAAGTTCTGTCACTTACGGTAAGAAGATAAACACTGTCGGCATCGGTTATTTTAATGCCTGTATTTTCACCCGAAAACTGTGTTTCGTCTGTTTTCTTATCTATCAACACTCTTTCTTTGTTTCCGCCTGAAGTAATCACATAAGTTACTGTTGCATAACCGCCGTTTTTAAGTTCGCTTTTTTCATAATCAGGATAGTGTGAAACAAGTGCAAGGTAGTTTGCATTATCATCAGTTAATTTTTTATACTTCATATTAACTTCGTCACTGTCGCCGAAGTTTGCAAGAGTTGAAAGGTTATCAAATGATAAAGTTAAATTAAGTTTACTGCCGGAAGATGATTTATTAAGCTTGGTAATCACAACATCATCTGCCATTGAAGTGAATGATGTACGCTTCCAAGTGCCGTTTTTATCCGTAAAATCAACACCAACCTGTGATGTTTCATAATCAGTATAGCGAATATATTGTTTACTGCTTTTCTTATCAAAATCAAGCCTTAATTGGCCGCCCGGGTGATAACGGTATACATCATCATAGTTTGCATTATCCGTGATATCTTCACCTTTAATAATACTTTGCTTTACTGTTTCAAGTTCATCATAAGTTTGAGGGCAAGTTCGCTGGTTTTCATTAGGCATTATAAAATGCATATTTTGAAAAATAAATGTATCGCTGTATGGACTGCCGCTTGTAATAAACCCTTGAAGTCCGTTTCCGGATACCATACCCTGCCTCCAAGATTTAGTTCTGTTTTTTTTCGAATCTTTAAGCTCGGTATAATCATATGAAAATGAAATTTTAGAGGTATCTTTAAAGAAAGATTTAATATCACCTTCGCTGACTTTGCCCCCTGAACAAGATGCCAACGAAAAAGCAAAAATTCCGGTTAATAACATGCAAAGTGCTTTTTTTACATATTTATTCATAAACTCACCTCGTAAAAATTATAACATACAGGCATAAAAATAATACGACATCATCTTTATATAAATGTCGCATTATGCTATAATAAGCAAGGTGATATAAATGGATTTCGTTTGGAACAAAATACAATTTATAATAACAGATTTGGGCGGCGGCAAACTCGGCGAAAAAATACCGATGCATGTTCACGCAAAAGGCTGCTATGAACTGCATTTTGTAACCGAAGGTAAAGGCACGCTTATAGCTGATGGCAGAGAATATGAATTAAAGAAAAACGATTTTTTTATTACAGGGCCGAATATCAGGCATAGCCAAAATTATGATGAGCAAAACCCTATTGAAGATGTATTTGTATTGATACAAATTAAAAATGATAAAAGCAAAAATGTATTTTCAAGCATTTTTACACAGCATAATTTTTGCTATCTTGAAAATGTTGACAACAGATATGCAAAAATGCTTTTAAGCGAATGGAAAAATAAAAATCCTGATTACAAAAGTGTGATATCGGGATTGATGATAATTATTTTAACACAGATTACAAGATTGCTTTTGCCAAAAGATTTTCAAGAATTTGCTAATAAAGAAAACTTGAATGACAAAAGATTTGCAATAATAGAGCAAGCATTTTTGTACGAAAACGAAATTACTCTTACAAAGCTTTCGCAGATGATAGGTTTGTGTGACAGGCAAACACAAAGACTTTTAAAAAAATACTATGGCAAAAGCTTTAGGGAAATAAAAAAAGAATCCGGCAGATAAAAACAGAACTTTACTTTTAGCAAAGTGCTGTCAGCAGCTAGGAAAATCGAATTTTAAATTTCTACACGCCGGTAGATTTTGAGAAGGTGGTATAAATTCTGCGTTTTGCTTTGGCAAGAGTCATCTTTGCTGTAAGATATAGCCTCTATGACAATTATTATAATGCGGCGCGTTTTAGCCACTTTATCGACAGTCTGAGAGTCCTTACCTTTTGGAAAAGGCACCGTTTTTATGACTTAACCTCAATAATTGCATATAGCTTAAATGAACAAATAAACCGAGAGTGATTAAAACACCCTCGGCTTGTTCTTTGTTAATTTAACAATTCGGCAGTAATTTGAATGAAATATATTTGATTTAATGAAAATTAAAATGTTCTTTCAATAACTGTAAATTTTGTGCATATATCAATAAGCTTATCATCACCGATTTTGTGATTCATTACATCGTCAATGTTTTCAAAGACTGTATGAAAAATTTAATAAAGTATAGTGTCTATACGCTATATTTCAAAAAATATTAACCTAAAAAACAAACATCGCCTCGTCACCAATCTTGTAAAAAATTATGACCGATAACTTACATACCAAAACAGCCGTGAGCGTTTTGCTCACGGCTTATGTTTTTTATAAACTTCTCTCAATAACAGTAAATTTTGTACAGATATCAATTAACCTGTCATCACCGATTTTATGGTTCATTACATCGTCAATATGGTTATAATAAATATCCTTACTATCATCATCCCCCAATAAACAGACAAGCCATTGGTTATTTTCAGCAGGAAATATTCCATATTCAATACCTTGCCATTCAAATCCTAAATCACAGCCTCTGCTTATTGCATCTTTAAATTCATATTTTGTTTTGAAATCTCTATTCCCATCAATAGTAATTTCTGTTATATTCATTTTATTATCTCCTTTTGCTATATGATATTTAAAACTTGGCAATTCTCCATTAGGATAATTAATAGGTGGACTTGGTTTTGGATGACAGTCTTCTCCAACCCAATTGATTTCATGATCATGTGGATTTGAATGTTTATGTGCTTTTCCGTGATCTGTATGGTGCCTTTCTTTTACAGCTTTTCCATCGTCACCAATTTTTGTTTCATACCAATAATCTCCGTTTTTACTAAAAAAATGAGTATATTTTATTTCACCCGGTTCACCTAAAAACCTTGCATCTTCCGGCTTATCAGGATTAGGCTGCCATTGACCGCCGTGAACACTGCCGCTGCCTTTTAAAATTAAGGATGCATTATCATTATATTTAACAACAATATTACTGTTTAGTGACGGCTTTTCTATACCCGGCAAATACTTTTCCATCTGAGTATACGGCAATTCAATTTTATCGTCATCATAATGTTGCCAGGAACTTAAATCATAATCAACGAATAAAATATTGCCTTTCATTTCAGGAAACGGATAATGATAGCAAATGATTGTTTCCGGCTCAATACGCTTTAGCATTTCATTGTAGCCAGCCATAAAAAAATCTTTTTGGTCGGCTCTGTTTCCGTGTGCGCTTGCCATATAAGTCGATACTGCAACTGTGCTTCCTTTTTCAATACCATTAAAGCAGAAATCGAAAGTGTTTTCAAGTCACCAGTTAACTGTTGGGATAACCCGAATACCTTTATCTGCCAAGTATGCACCTACCCATCTGTTGCGAAAGGTGTTATACCTTTGCATATTTTCATTCATTTCAATATACATACTGAAATCGGGTGTAAGCACAGCTTTGTACTGTGATAACTTTTCAATATACTTATCAGGATTGTTCCATATATCTTCAAACTTATAATCATACAAAAAGAAATGGACAAAGCGGTTAAAGTGAGTATCTGTTTCTGTTTTTGCAATATCAAAGCCAATAAGTCTTAAATCTTCTTTTTCATCATCCTGTAAAGAAATCTTTTTCAGTATTGGCATATCCATACCAAATTGATTTCTTAAAAACATTGGATTTGTTCTGTATTTGTAATTCTCTTCTTCCATAGTGAATATGACCCCTTTCTGCAAATTAGGACTCAACAGTCCAGTTTAGCAGATTAGAGAAGAAAACAAATTTTGTCAAGCATTTTATGAAAAATTTAATAAAGTATAGTGTCTATACGCTATATTTCAAAAAATATTAACCAAAAAAACAAACATATAATCTGAGAAAAAACACTGACCGATAGCTCGAAAATTTAACAGTTGAAGATAAAAAGGCAAACTTAAAACGAGGGCTTAAAGTTTTATTACTTTAAGCCCTCGTTATTTTTTGAAATGTCTCTCAAATTTTTTGCTCATTTCAATTCGTGTTACGATTTTGATTTGAACGATGTCTCTCAAAAGTCTCAGTCATAAATGCCCCAAATCGCACTAAAATGACTTTGGAATTTTGAAATTTGCTGTCTCTTAGAATCTCTCAAAAGCTCTCACAATATTTTGAGGCAAAGAAAAAATACCCGAATACTGCCGTAAAAAGCAGTATTCGGGCATAAAAATAGGCTGAAAGTAAAACTTCCAGCCTTGTGGCAGATTATATCAACCTGTAAAGTCTTTAAAGGTGGAGATTTGTCCATATGGTATCAGATGAAAATTATTCGTGTTTTGCGGCGAATTCTTTTAAAAATTTCATTGCAATGACATCATGCTTTTTCGAAAACATATGTCCTCCGCCATCTATAAAATGCAGTTGCAACCGTTTGGACTCTTGCATTCCGATCGGCATCGTACTTTTATATGCTTCTGCCGCACGGTTGGCATAAGAAACATCTACGATTTTATCCTTTGTACCATGCACGATGCACACCCTGCCGGCGTAGTTCTTAATTTCTGCAAAGGCATCCATTTGCATGACATCCATTGCATAGCAACGCCCCAATTTCATCAGTCCGCAGCGGAAAGTATCGGGAACATTTTGCGGATCAAATCTTACGATCATCATTTTTCCGGCTCTGGCGTCATCCGGGATACACAATGCCGGATAAAACAGGACAAGTTTTTCTATCGGAAAGTTGTTTTTTGCTGCCACCAAAGCAGACACAAAACCGCCCTGACTGCATCCCATCAATAATATTTTTTCAGAATCTGTATAGGAAAGATTTCTAACATATTCGATGACCGCTTCCAGATCTTTGGTTTCTGTCAGAACAGACATCTCTGTGGTTTTTCCGTCACTTTTTCCACACATAACAGAACCGCCGCAAAAATCAAATGTAAATGCAGCATATCCCATTTCAGCCAAAAAAGCCGCATAATGTTTCACACTGTCTTGCCATGCCATAAATCCGTGACACACGATTGCAATTGGAAGATGATCTCCTTTTGGACGGTAGATTGTTCCACGAATCGTTAATCCATCTCTTTTGCATTCAAAGGTGCTTTCTGTAATTCCATCTGACAAAACAGGTTTCTTAAAAATCATAATTTTTCTCCAAATTCAGTGGTATTTTGTTTTTGTTGCATTGGCAAAATAACTTTCTCTTTGGCGTTTTCCATTATTCATAAATCGCAATTTTTAAGTTCTTCTCTGAATTCTTTGGGGATTTCCAGAACATACTATTACATTTTTGATGGATAAACAATATAAAAGGAGAAAACAAGAAAGGCACCGTGAAAAATCACGGTGCCAAAAGAGCTGAAATTCTTTTTAGTGTAAGACTATGAATTAATCACCACACCAACCATAACAAAACCATTCTAAATCAGCAACATTGTCAATATAGTCTTTGTTGTGCTTTTTAGACTTTGCCATATTTGCCTGATTTGCTTTGTAGGCTTTGCTGTTTGGATTGTGTTGGTTAGTATAATCATCCAACTGCTTTTGTGTATGCGTTTTCGATGATACACCTTATGGAACAGGATTTACATAAGTTTTGTCATACTCTTTAATGTAAAAGCAAGAGTAGAAGCATTGTGCAAAAAAGCCGAGGTTGTCGGAGGGATTAATCCAACAACGCCAAGCACAATTAATGCAGTGTTAAACGACATAATATAACGGTAATTCGACCTTATTCTTGCCATCAAAAGATTGCTTATTTCTTTAAGTGTTACAAGAGAATTCAAATCATCACTTGAAACGGTTATATCCGCAATTTCTCTAGCTATTGCAGCACCTGAACTTATTGCTATTCCGACATCTGCTTTACTCAATGCCGGTGAATCATTTATGCCGTCGCCCACCATAATAACAGAATTGCCGTCAGTTTGCATTTTTTTAATAAACATAGCTTTGTCCTCGGGCATAACTTCTGCATAGCATTCATCGATTCCCAATTTTTCTGCAACAGCCTTTGCTGTGCGTTCACTGTCACCGGTCATCATAACAATTTTATCTATGCCGTTTGCCCTCAAATCGTCAAGCGTTTGCTTAACATTGTCTTTTATAGGGTCCTCAATGCAAATTACGGCAACAAGTGTACGGTTGATTGCCATATAAAGTTGTGAATATTCGTTTGGTATTGTATTGAATTTGTCTTGTTCATCTTGCGGAACGGTGCAGTTTTCGTCTTCAAAAACAAAATGATAACTGCCTATAACAACCTTTTCGTCGCCAACAAGGCTTGAAATTCCATGAGCTACAATATATTCAACCTTTGAATGCTGTTCGTCGTGGTCAAGACCTCTCGCCTTAGCTTCGTTAACAACGGCATTTGCAACCGAGTGTGGGAAGTGTTCCTCAAGGCAAGCGGCAAGTCTCAGCATTTCAGCCTTGTCGTTGTTGCCGAATGTGATGATGTCTGCAACTTTCGGGTGTGCGTTTGTCAGCGTTCCGGTTTTGTCAAAGACAATAACATTTGCCTTTGAGAGCGCTTCAAGGTATTTTCCGCCTTTAACGGTTGCGTTATAATTACTGCATTCGTTGATAGCAGACAAAACTGCAACTGGCATTGTAAGCTTTAATGCACAGGAATAATCCACCATAAGAATAGACAACGCCTTTGTTACATTTCGTGTAATTGCATATGTAAATATCGTGCCGAACAAACTAAACGGAACTAGCCTGTCCGCAAGGTTTGATGCTTTGCTTTCAAGTGATGATTTTAGTTTTTCCGAATCTTCAATCATTTTTACAATTCTGTCGTATTTGCCTTGACCGTTAATCTGCGTAACTTTTATAAGACACTCGCCACTTTCAACAACCGTGCCGGCATACACACGAGAACCCACCGTTTTGTTCACGGCAACACTTTCGCCCGTAATAGCTGATTGATTAACCGTTACACCGCCGTCAATAACCTCACCGTCAAGCGGTATCATATTGCTTGTGCGCAGAACAATTTTGTCGCCTACATTAACCTTGTTTGCAGAAACTAAAACCTCTTCATCATTTTTATTCTTTAACCACACTTTTTCAATTCCGAGCGACATTGTGTTTGCAAGGTCACTGACAGATTTTTTGTGGGTCCACTCTTCAAGAATTTCACCGATTTTGAGTAAAAACATAACGCTTGAAGCTGTTTCAAAATCACCTCTTATAAGCGAAACCGTAATTGCCACAGCATCAAGAACCGAAACGTTCAGCTGTCCTTTGGCAAGCGACTTCAATGCCTTTAATATATATTTTATAGATTTAATATAAGCAAGTGCAATTCTTAAAGGTAAAGGATAAAATATTTTTCTGAAATAGCGCAAAATGATTGTCATAATAAGCTTTTCTTCATATTCACGCTGAACAAGCCTTGCTGTGCCGACAATCTCAATATTTTTCACTTCATCATTTTCAAAGCTGAAGTGAGCAAGAATTTCAATCAGTTCGCTCCTGTCAAAAGAATAATAAATAATCAAGTCGCCGGTTCTTTCATAAACTGTAACATCATCAATTCCAGTGATCGATTTCAAGTAAGCATCTGCCTTATCCGCTTCTTCAATTGTCATATTTTCTTTGCAAAAATGCACTCTCATTCTGTTTTTTGTTTCGTGCAAGATTTGACATTTCATAATATTTACCTCGAATTGCTAAAAGGCTGCCAATTTGACAGCCTTTTGATAATTTATGCGTTTGCAACAGCTGCGTTTTCAATAACGTTCTGTTCTGCTTTTTCCTGTGCTTCGGATGCTTTTTTCTCGTTAATTTCTTTAGCCTCTGCCAAAATATCGTTTGCGTTTTCTTTAACCTCTGTTACCGTTTTCATCACAGAGTCTTTAACTCTCAAACCAAAAGCCGCAGTGTGAGCATATGCTTTTTTTGCATCCTTGCTTCCCAAAGCCTTAACTCCTGCCGTACCAAACAGCACACCGCCTGCAAATGCCACCAATTCACTAATCATAATAAAATCTCCTTTCAATTTCGTTTTAGGTTTATTATATTTACAAGGTTAGCATCGCCTAACCTAATTCTTAATTTTTATTATATTCAAAAAATTATTGATGTCAACAATTTTTGATGCTGTTTGGCAAAAATTTACAAATATATTATATTGCTTGAAAAATCGAACCATAACATTTGACAGAGTAATATAACAGTGTTATTGAGGTGTAAAAATGTCAAACAAAGAATCAACAACCTAAAAAAATATATTGTCGGCAGGCAAAAAAGAAAAAAACGAGTCGAACTTTTTTAAGGCTTATGGGATTTGCGGAGAATTATAAGTGCCTGACTTATATTTTTTTATTGCTCAGCAGTGTCAGCAGTGCATTTGCTCTTTAGTGAATCCAAGTTTTGCTCCTATTTCTTTCCGAGTCAATCCTTGTGCTTTCAATTCTAATATTTCTTTTTCGTAATTGCTTATGTGTCGATAACTTCTTGGCATAAAAATTCCCTCCTGATGTATTTATTCTACATCAAGAGGGCTCTTTTTTCTATTATCCATTTTATACGGACTTGTTCAAAATCGAATTTCATCCTTTTTGTATATCTTATCACTTTTAGGCTTGTATGAGAATTTTAAGAAATGTTTTTTAAAATCTTTGATTTCTTAACAGTGCTTACGGTTGCCTGAATTATCGGACCGGAGAGCAAAACGGTGGCAATTGTGCAAATTCCGAATTTACCTCCGAGCAAAACGCCGATAACTACCATTATAATATCAAGAACCATTCGTACGATTTTGATTTTCCACCCGTTTTTTTCGGCAAGCGAAAATGTGACTGCTTCATATGAGCCCCTGCCGAAATCAGCGGCGGAGTAAAGCCCCGTTCCGAACGAAAATATAGCAATGCCAAGCAGCATTATAACAAAATTAACCGCTTTAATATCTGTATAATGCTGAATTTTTGTAAATACATCCACGAAAAAACTGTAAATGATTTGGTAAAGAATTGTGCCGACATTGATTTGCTTTCTGTCATAGAAAAAGGCAAAAATTATCATTGCCACAGCCACAACAAGCGACGATGTGCCGATTGACATACCTGTCACATTCGTCAGCCCTTGCCACAATATCGCAAGTGTTGCGCCGCCGAAACCTGCGCCTATTGCAAGCGTAATTCCGTATGCGGATATTATTGATCCGATAACGATCATCAGCGTTTTTGTTGCATATTTTTTAAATTTCATATTATCACCTACAAAAAAATAAGACTGTAAACTCTGCTGTTGTGTTCAGAAACAGCAAAATTTATAGTCTTCATCAGCCGAGACAGCTTTATTTTTTTGATTATACACCCGAGCTTTTATAAAGTCAACGGTTATAAAAGCTAGGAGTTTTGCTCATTGCTATTCGTGTTACGATTTTGATTTGAGCGATGTGTTTCATTCAAAACGCCTCTTTCAAAAGTTGATTTTTACAATCTGCATCTTCATCATGCCGTCGCCGACCTTTGCGAGAAAACGGAAAAAGCCGCTGACGGATGGGTCACGCAGATCGTTGTAGCCCAGCATATAGCCGCGGCTGGTGACCTTCAGACGGCTGTCCCACGGAGAAAGCTCGTTTTTCGCGTTTGAAACAGCAAAATATGCACCCACGTCCTTGATTTTTGCGTTCTTGAGCCAAGTTTTGGCAATCATCTTTACCGCCGTTCGGTTCGCCGCATCAAACACCAGTACACCGCCGGGGAAAGCGTCTGCCATTCGCTGCACCAGTGCCTTGACCTGCTCGGTCAGAAAATAATAGAACACGCCGGAGGCAAAGAACACCGCACCGCCCGATGCATCGATTTTTGCAAACCATTCGGTATTATTCAAATCGCAGGGGATATTTTCCTCACGCTCCCCGGCGGGCAAAAGCTCATTGCGCACGGCGATGACATCGGGAAAATCCAGATTGTAAATTTTACAGCTGCAGTTGTCGCAACTTCTGCCGGTGTTGTCCAGCCCACAGCCAAGATTGACCACCGCCGCATTGGGGTGAGATTTCAGATAATCCCGCACCTCAAAAGCAAGGTCATTCTGGCGCATGGCCACCTCCAGTGAACCGAAACGCTGCATCAGGCCGCGGGAGTTTTTCTCAGCCTCGGAAAAGTCGTAATCAATTTCATTGATTAAGCTGACAGCCGTTTCATCCCGATAGAGATTTGGATAGAGCTCCGAACATACCTTTCGGGCATACAGCGGAATGATCAGTGTCTCCTGTACAGTGTTTTTCTCGATTTTGTATTTCATGGGTATCACTCACTTTCTGATAAATGGCAGTTCCGGCATACAGTCACGCTCGGCGATGTGTGCCAGCATTTCGGCGAACCCCTTTGGATTGCGAATCTGATATTGCAAGTGATTGTATCCCTCAAACACGGGATAATGGCCGCAAGGGTAGGCTTCCATCACTGCTTGACGGTATTTGAAATGATCTTCTATGCTGCCAAACTCGAAATAGGTATGCTTTTGTAATTCTTTTGAAAGCGGCGGAAAGGGTTTATCCTCCAGACTGTCCGAAATCTGCCGCCGCAAATTTGTATAGGTCAGATTTTTCCCTGCGGCTATAAAATACGGCTTTATGGAATCGTCGTCACACCATAGAATCTTTTTCAGCGTACCGCCTTTCGACCAATATAGGCTCTTGATGGCAAAATACAGAAACGGCGTCATGATACGGCGCACACCTTTTCCGATTTGGGCAAACTGCCCGCCGTCAAAGAAAGCGTGCTCCACGGGCAGCTTCGTCTGCGCCAGAAACGCCATGGCAAGGTCTGCACCGATGGAAGAAGCGACCACCATCGCCAGCCGCTCCACGCCCTGTCGATGCAGAAAGTCCTCCACCTGCCGTATTTCGTCCGGCTTGCTGACATATTTCTGCCCCTCGCAGTAAACGGTGGAGGTAGGCAGAATACAGAAATACCGATCCTGTAAATATTTCGCAATCGGTTCGCTGCTCGCTCCTGTCACACCCATTGCATGAAAGAACAGCACGGCAGGATTCCTCCTGTCGCCATATATTTGAAACAGCATTTCTGTCACCTCATATTTTCATAAAAAGCATCATAATCGCCGCCAGTGCTGCCGAAATGACCGCCATGCCCACTGTGCCGAACAGCCACTTTTTTGCTTTATCTTTTGCGGTGATGTATGGCTTTAAGTCCTCTGTTCCCGGAATTGTCCACGCCTTTGTGTGACCGACCCAAAAATCATCAACAAGGAAACGGTCCATCAGGTTCATCACCGATAAAATAACGAGCATTTGCCAAAAGCTCGCAAGAAAACCCCGTGCACCGTTCACCGCATAGACGCACACCAGCACATAGGCAATATAGCCGGGAACGCATACCGCTTTGAAAACCAAAGCGTTCCGCTTTGTTTTTTCGTGTGTTGTGAGCCCCAGCGTTACGCACCTGTTCTGAACTTCCGGGCTGTAAAGATGCACCATGCCCACCGCACCCTTGCGGATACCAATGGCGCAAACCAAAATGAGCAGAACGCCAAGTCCTATACCTTCCAAAATCACCTGTAAAATCATCATTTACTTCCTTATCCCAGTGCCACATCCAGCACCATCATCACGCTGAATCCTGCCGCAAAGAACACCGTTCCAAGATTCGAGTGCCGCCCCTGCGACATTTCCGGAATCAATTCCTCTACCACCACATAGAGCATGGCACCCGCTGCAAAGCTCAGCAGATACGGCAACGCCGGGATCACAAGCTGCGCCGCGAGAAGCGTCAGCACCGCACCGATAGGCTCGACAACGCCGGAAAGCACGCCGCCGAGAAACGCTCGGCCCTTGCGTTCCCCCTCCGCCCGGAGCGGCATGGAGATAATCGCACCCTCGGGAAAATTCTGAATGGCAATGCCGAGGGACAGCGCCAGTGCGCTTGCCGCAGTAATTTGCGTATTGCCCGAAAGAAAGCCTGCATACACCACGCCGACTGCCATTCCCTCCGGGATATTATGTAAGGTAACAGCCAGCACCATCATGGTGGTGCGCCCGAGCTTACTTTTCGGACCCTCGGCCTGTTCACTTCCCACATGAAGATGGGGAATCAAACGGTCAAGCAGGAGCAAAAACAGCACGCCGACCCAAAATCCGATAAAGGCGGGGAGAAAGGACAGCTTTCCCATATCCTCCGACTGCTCAATGGCGGGGATCAGCAGACTCCAAATCGAAGCCGCCACCATCACACCGGCGGCAAAGCCGGCAAGGGAGCGCTGCACCAGATTGCCAAGGGATTTTTTCATAAAGAACACACAGGCCGCGCCCAGCGTTGTACCCAAGAAAGGGGTCATGATTCCAAAAAAGGTTTCCATTTGTCTTACCACCTTTGCATTGCGTTTTTATTTGTTTCTTCTGAAGCCCGCCTCATCCCGATATTCGGGATGTTCTTTTACATACGGGTCCTGGTCGCCGCAGATGGTATAGTCGCACCGGCAGCCGTTCACGCAGGTAGTCGCCCGTATAAGCTTTGAGTGCAGCAGTTCCATGGACGCAAAGTCCACATTACACAGGGCGGGCATAATATCCGTAAGGCCGTGCCGGATGGCAAACTCCGCTGCCGGGCACGCCGTAAATTCATAATAAATAGGCTTGTCGGTTTCATAAGGCGCAACCGACATCTCGTAATCGTGCCATTTGTCGCAGCCGCTTTTCGCACGAACAAACGCCTTGTACATCAGTTTTCTCCAAAACGGCTTGTTGCAGTCCACAAATTTCAGCTTGCGGAAGGTCGGAAGAATCAAATTTTCCTCCATCTCTTCGATTTCACGGAACGAAGTAACTGCTTTGCAGACCATATAATAGCTCATGATGGCGATGCAGTCATAGGTGCCGCCTACGCCGTTGTGGAAGTTCCGTTTGCCGCCCAAGTCGGTGCGCCAGTCGGAGAGAAAGTCCACATACTGCCGCTGTACCTGTTCCCAGACCGCCTCACGCTTCGCTTCCGGATAGTGCAGGGCGATTTTCGCCAGGATTTCTTTCTTACAAGGCTTTGAATACAGCACATGGCTTTTGCGGTCGAATAGAAGCTCGTTGTCCTTCATCTGATTGCCCTCCTTGTTCTTTCTTGCGTGCATGAGACCATCTCAGATTTAACCCGCTTTTCGGCAGACAAACCATGCCATGCTTTTCAAGTTTCCCATGTCCACATCCGCATACATTCCATCAAGCCGTGCTTTCAGACTGGAAACCGTCTCATAGGGCGGTGTGAAAAAACCTGCCTTTTCATAAACATGCCGGACAAACCAATCCGTCCGCTTGTGCTCGCCCATCACATAAAAGCAGCCGCAGAATGTCCCGCCGGGTCTCAAAACCCGGAAAACCTCCCGATAAGCGGCTTCCTTGTCCGGAAAAGCATGAAAGCCGTTCAGCGACAAAACGATGTCGAAGGTGTCGTCTGCATAGGAGAGTGTTCCCACATCTCCCTGCCGGAAGGTTACATTTTTCAGGTGCAGGCGGTCAGCCTTTTCCCGTGCCTGCCTCATCATATCGGGCGAATAATCGAGACAGGTAATGTCCGCCTCCGGCATAGTCTGATAAACCGGCATGGTCAGAATTCCTGTTCCCACCGGCACTTCCAGCAGCTTGCCGGAGAAATGCTCCGGAATACCGGACATTGCCTTTTCCGGATAGGCGTCGTTTTCCGCCTTGTTCATTGCCCACACCAAGCGGCACACCGCTTTCCCGCTCAGGGTAGAGCAGGTGATCATGCCGTCATAAAAATCGTTTCCGCCCGTCATTCGGTACGCACCGCGAATGGCTTCTTTTCGTTCCATGGCCTTCCCTCCGTGTTTCAATCATCACACGACCGTTTCCGATCTCATTTTTTCAAAATGTCAACGATTTTCGCAAAGTCCTCCTTTGCCTCTTTGAAGATCGGCAGCATACAGTAGCAATGCACCATCTTCGGGCGGGCGGACACCGTATAGGGGACATTTGCCCGTTTACAGGCTTCCTCAAAGTCCGGCAAAGCACCGTAGAGCACCTCGTCGGCAGAATAGAAGAAGTGAATATCGCCTACGCCGGTAAAATCTCCCCGGGAGCCGGAGAGCATATAGTCCGGCACATTCTCGCAACCGTGCCGCATGAACTTCTCAACCGTCACCATAAAGGCATAGTCAATGGAAACGTCCCGTTTATTGAGCGCCTGCATCCGCGCCTTTTCCGCATCGTTCCACGGCACTTCACCGGGGGATACAACGACGATGTGTCTCGGCTGCGGCAGCGGCTCGGGCTGCGCATTGTTGTGCGCTGCGATCCCCAAAGCCAGCGCACCGCCGGAGGAAAAGCCGCAAGTACTGACATTTCCGCCGCCGTACAGTGTAATCATTTTTCGATAACATTCGTACACCATCGCATGTGTTTCAGTAATGCAGTGCTCCATGCAGAGGGGGTAAAACGGAAACCACACATCACAGCTGGTCTCGCGGCAGAGCTTACGCATCACAGGCAGGTCACCTTTGTCCGGGCCGATCACCATACCGCCGCCGAAGAAGTAGAGGATCGCACGCTCGGACGGCTTCGGATGTTCTCGCACGATCAGGCAGGGAAAGCCATTTACCGTGATCGTTTCATAATATGCCTTGCTGTCGGTGGGCGTAAAAACGCCACGATGCCGGTTCTGCTTTTCAATTTCCTTTCGCAGTGCATCCTCCGGCAAGGCGAACGCCTTTTTCGCACCGGAGAGCTTGTATACGCTGCGTAAGATAGATGCAAAGATACTCATGATTTAGCCCCCTTCATTTCCGCACTGTAATACAGAGCCAGCTTTTCTTTTTGTGTATCTGCACATCGTGAAAGCCCACTTGCTCCAGATATGCCTTTAATTCAATGCCTTTGTAGATGGTCATGCCGCCGATGATCTCCGTCCACTTCTCATCCTTGTCCGTGTCGCCGTTTGCTTCGTTGCAGATGAGAAATGTCCCGCCGGGCTTCAGCACCCGGTAAACCTCCCGGAAGCACTGCGGCAGATCAGGCCAGAAATAGACGGTCTCAAAGGCCGTGACCGTATCAAACCAGTCATCTGCGAAGATCATATCCGCCACGCTGCCTTGCAGAACGGTGCAGCGTCCCTCCGCAATGGCGGCTTCGTTGACCTTTTTGGATTTCTCCACGCTGACGGGCGAATAGTCGATGCCCTTCACGATGCCCTGCGGACATTTTTTTAGAAGTCTCTTGATGTTCGCACCGCCGCCGCAGCCGCAGTCCAGCACCTTAGCGTCCGGCGCAGCATTCAGAAATTGAAGCCCCCATCGGGCCACGGCGCTGTGCCCGACATTCATCATGGCAACCATAATTTTCCCGCCAAAGCCTACGGGCTTGCGGGTATTTTCAAAGAATGACATATTACACCTCCAAATTTACACATCGGCATAGGTCAGATCTTTCTGCGCATACAGCCGGTAATGTCCTCCGCCGAATTCCGGCAATATTGACCAACAGTTTCCGGAAAAACTGAATTTTTCGTTACACGGCACGGGAATGAAACTATTTTCGGTAAGCAAGGTATTATTAAGTAGTCGGTAAGTATTTTACTGCTCAATTGGTTATCTCCTTGAAACGATCAGTCTTTTGTTTGCAACAAACAGACAAACCGAAGAAAAGAATGTTGAAAAAATATTCGTTTATAAGTATGATACAATTCGGTTAGGGACAACTAACCAAATTATATCAAAAAGCAGACAGAAAGTCAATCTGTTTGTCTGCCCTCTGAAGTTTCTGCTATCAGTAGGGAGCGTACTTTCCACCATATAAACTTGTCAGATAAGTAATCCTTTTGATAGCCACCTTTACATTTTTGATGAATAAACAATATAAAAGGGCAAACTTAAAGTGAGGGCATAAAGTTTTATTACTTTAATCCCTCTTTATTTTTTGAATTGTCTCTCAAATTTTTTGCTCATTTCAATTCGTGTTACGATTTTGATTTGAGCGATGT